>Ga0247844_1000984_pt1 | contig 56297 bp, 56 predicted proteins | sample LaCtaG_FD_192421 | JGI IMG/M metagenome (GOLD analysis project Ga0247844, IMG submission 192421) | Freshwater microbial communities from meromictic Lake La Cruz, Castile-La Mancha, Spain - LaCruzMarch201714.5m_1 | ecosystem: Environmental > Aquatic > Freshwater > Lake | place: Spain: Castile-La... | reverse complement strand
TCACACCTTAATAGTTGAGCCGTTAGAATAGTAATCACACGACACCTGCAGGCGCCTGTAGCTCAGTCGGATAGAGCACCCGCCTTCTAAGCGGGTTGTCGCAGGTTCGATTCCTGCCAGGCGCACACGTGAGAATCAGAAGTTAGGAAAAAGAAGAACGGCCAGGCTGGGTAGCCTGGCCGTTCTTTTATTACCCTCGAGATTGGAAGTTTTAACCGAGCTTTGCGATTGCAGCTTCCGCAATCTTGCGCAGGTCACCTTCGATTGGAATGAAGGCATCCTTCGTTCCAAGATCCGTACACTCACGTGAGATTATGAAGTTTGCCCATGCCTTGATTGCTGGAACGTTGGCCTTATTCTTATAATCTGAATCGCCAAGCATGTAGCTGACGATTCCCAGTGTGTATGCACCTGGTTCCTTTGTCTCATAATCAAAGGTGAAGAATCCAGTTGATCCGACCTTTGAAGATGCAAGAAATGCACCAGTTGCAGTTGCGGTTGGGAGGATGAAGTTTCCTGAAGCGTTAGCAATTGCTGCTGTCTTTAGGTTGTATGCCTCACCATATGATGCTTCAGCGTATGTGATTGAGTACTTAGTTGCAGCTGCCAATTGTGAAACACCTGCAGAGAAGTTTCCACCGACGATACGTCCGATATTGGCAGGAGCATTGATGTTGCCTGGGAATGATGTTGCAAATAAGTCGTTAGATGGCTTCGTCCACAACGTTGGTGCTACACCCTTGAGCCAAGCGGTGAAGTTATTAGATGTTCCTGACTTGTCCGCACGGAAGATAACTTTGATTGGCTGGTTTGGAAGAGTATATGTAACGTTCTTTGTAGTTGTGCGGAGAACAACTGGCTTTCCAGCCTTATCCTTAACAACGTCGCCGTTTTTATCCTTCTTGTAGATAACATCCTTAACTTGACGATTGTTATCTTTTGCAATCAATGGATCGTTCCACTTTGTAATTTCACCAGCAAAAATCTTTGCTGCTGTTGATGGAGTTAAATATAGCTGAGATTTTGCTGGAAGATTATGAAGAACTGCAATTGGTGCAGCTACTGCTGGGATGTGCAGAAGAGTACTGCGCGCTGTTGTGTTTAGGTTTGGTGAATCTGAAAACCATACATCGCCAGTCTGGTTATCTGAAGCTGTCTTTCCAGCACCTGAACCGCCACCACCGTATGTGAGTGAGTGACCTGTTTTCTTATTAAAAGGGACCTTGCACGCTTCGATGAGGAGCTGAGGGAAGCTTGCTCCTGAGCCCTGTAAATCTGCTGCCTGTGCCGCTGGTGCAATACCTACGATGAGGCCGGCTGCAATTGCAACGGCACCAAACTTCTTTGAGAGTTTCATTCTCTACCTTTCAGATACTTCCCGAGGTTGGGACTCACGTGTTGTGAGGGCTCGAAAGTACTGAAGGTGGGGGTCCAGATGGCTACGACTTGGTGAACAACAGTTGAACCTATCTCAAATAATTGAGGTGGGTTATTAACCGAATCGACCGGTGACGTAATCCTCAGTGCGCTTATCGCGTGGGCGAGAGAAAAGCTCATTAGTAGGTGCAACTTCAATAAGTTCACCTGGTCCACCATCTGAAAGCATGAATGCAGAGTAATCAGAGACGCGAGCAGCCTGTTGCATATTGTGAGTCACGATCACAATCGTCATAGTCTGTGATAGCTCAGAGATTGTCTGCTCAATTCGGAAGGTTGATCCTGGATCGAGTGCTGAACATGGCTCATCCATCAAGAGCACCTCAGGACGCACTGCCAATGAACGTGCAATACAGAGACGTTGTTGTTGTCCACCAGAAAGCGCACTTGCATGCTCATTGAGACGATCTTTTGCTTCTTCCCATAAGCCTGCTCGCGTCAGACACTCTTCTAAAAGATCATCAGTATTCGAGACCTTAAGTTGGGCCAGCTTGATGCCTGAGAGTACGTTCTGACCGATTGTCATAGAAGGGAATGGGTTTGGCTTCTGAAAGACCATTCCTACGCGAAGGCGAATCTTTGTTACATCTGTACCTGATGCGTAGATATCTTTTCCACCCAAAAGTACTTCACCAGCGAGGGCTGCAGTTGGAATGAATTCATGCATTCGGTTAAGTGTGCGAAGGAAGGTCGACTTGCCACAACCAGATGGACCAATCAGAGCGGTGACGGTACCTGCCGCAAAATCAAGAGTCACATCTTTGAGAGCATGCTTCTTTCCAAACCAAGCATGAACGCCACGAGCCTCTAAGCCAGAACCAAGTGGTTGCGTTCCTGGCGCTTTGACCGCTCGTGCGCTTGCGACATCTGCTAAAGAGTGTGGTGTTGTCGTTGTCTTCATTTTATCTCCTGATTGAGGTTGAGAATTCTCTTGTGGGACTTCGTCGTGAGTGCTCATAATTTCCTACCCTTTCCTTGTCCGTGAAGAAATAAATCGCGCTGCCATAAAGAGAAGCAAAACCCAGATTAGTAAAATCAAAAGCCCTGCCCAAGTGCGTTGGCTCGATTCTTCGGTGCCACCGAGAAGGAAGGATTTCCACACATAAAATGGAATAGAGCCCATAGGCCCTGAGACTGGATTTAAGTTCGTCGCGTCTCCGCCGCCCGTCACGAGAATAATTGGCGCAGTCTCGCCCACTACGCGGGCCACGCCCAAAATGATCGCCGTTACGAGCCCACTCTTCACTGCAGGAACAACAACCATTGCAACTGTTCGCCACTGTGTTGCGCCGAGAGCTAATCCCGCTTCGCGAAGGTCGCTGGGAATCAAGAGAAGCACTTCTTCTGCGGTACGCGCCACTGTTGGAATCATTAAAATTGAGAGTGCCAGTGCACCCATAAGTCCTGAATACGACTGCGTAATTGGATACACAATACTCGAGAGAATAAATAGTCCTGCCACGATTGATGGGACACCAGACATAGCTTGGACCAAGAAGCGAATGATCCCGGCAAATTTTCCGTTGATCTCGGTTAAATAGAGTGCTGTGAGAATTGAGATAGGCAAGGTAAAAATCAAAGCAAGCCCTACCATGATAAGTGTTCCTGAAATGGCAGCGAGCATTCCACCCTCTGTTATTGGAGAGTTGACAGTTGCTTGAGACATATCTTGAGTAAACAATCCCCAGTGAAGGCCGCGCCACCCTTTTGAGATCACGGTGGCCACGATGCTCACGATTGGAATTATCGCCAGAAAAATTGCAAAGCGAGAGATGCTTGTGAGTAGAGAGTCCTGAGCAGCTGGTTTTCCTGCCTTGCGGTATTCAGTGATGAAAGATATTGAAACGTATGAAATGAAGAATGCAAAAACCCAACCCAATTTTCCGTTGAGGCCAGTCACAAAGAGAAGCACAACGGATGCAATTAAGGCGAGTAAAAAGCTAACGAACTTCTGACTTTTCTCTTTTTTAGTTGGAAGCCATGGCATTCCTGGCTTGACTTGGTCCACGACTGTCATTTAGCGCCCCGTCTTTCCTAAGCGATTAACTAAAAAGTTAGCAATAAAGTTCACGATTAGTGTGAGTATGAAGAGAACGAGCCCCGCAGCCATGAGCGCATTTGTCTCTTCGCGATCGGCCTCGCCGATTTTGAGAAGAATGAGGGATGCAATATTTCCACCAGCCCCGAAGAGCATCTGCCAGTTCACTTGGTAAACAATGTTGAGAACTGAATAAACGGCAACCGTCTCACCCATAGCTCTACCGAGCCCGAGCATGGCTCCACCAACTACGCCACCGCGTCCGAAAGGAATCACAACGGCACGAATCATTGCCAATTTTGTGGCACCAAGTGCGTATGCAGCTTGAATGCGATCAAGTGGAGTTTGAGAGAATACTTCGCGGGAAATCGATGTGCAGATCGGAATGATCATGATTGCCAACACCATGCCAGCAATAAATGGTGATCGCGTGAAAACTGGTGCTGGTACATCAAAGATTGGAATCCATCCCAAATATTTATTGAGCAACTTCGCCCAATACTCCACACTCGGCATCATCACCAAGAAACCCCAGAGGCCAAAGAGGATTGATGGGAAGGCAGCCATTAAATCGATGAGTGAGATGAGAATGGATCTGATTTTGCGTCCTGCGTAAAATTCAAGGAAGAGAGCGGTTAGAACTGCAATCGGAACACCAACAAATACAGCAATGGTTGCCGACATAATCGTTCCAACCAACATGGCAGCTAGTCCATAGTTTTGTTCAACAACATTTCCTGTTTCATCTTCGACAACAGACCAATCCGAACTTGTCAGTAGTCCCAAGCCCTCTAGACGTAATACTTCAAGTCCTCTAAATGTAAGGAAGGAGAGAATCAATCCTAAAATGATGAGTGATGACAAACCGCCACTCGTAACGATGACTCGAAAGAGTTGGTCTGATTTGCGAGGCTGAGTAACCAGCTCGCGTGGGACAGGAGTAATAGTGTTGCTCACGCGGGGAATCTTGTCGGTCATCGGAAGAGTAAGCGAGGCTATGAGGTGAACAGAAGGTGAACTCATGCTGAATTCACGCTTCGCCTCCCCCACCCCCTAAACTTCCAGCCATGACCACCGAACTCCCCCATCTGATTTGGATAGATTGCGAAATGACGGGTCTCTCCCTAGATAAAGATGTCTTGGTCGAGATCGCAGTTCTGGTTACCGACTCCGAGCTCAATCTGATCGGCGAAGGCATCGACCTCGTCATCAAGGCAACACCTGAGCTACTAGCCGGCATGAATGAATTCGTCACCCAGATGCACACCACCTCAGGTCTTATCACCCAGATCCCTGAAGGCATTTCAGTTGAGGCGGCAGAAGACGCGATCTTGGCCTACCTCGAATCTGCAGGAACCCTGCCTGGAAAATCCCCATTGGCTGGCAACTCTGTCTCTGTCGATCGCAACTTCATCGCTCGCGATATGCCACGCCTTACCGAGTACCTGCACTATCGCACCGTTGATGTCTCAAGCATTAAAGAGCTAGCCCGCCGCTGGTATCCAAAGATCTACTTCGCAGCCCCAGCAAAGACTGGCAACCATCGCGCCCTTGGCGATATTCAAGATTCGATCGAAGAACTCAAGTACTACCGCGGCAACGTCTTCATTGAAGCCCAAAATCAGGGGCAGAATCCCCCTGCAGAAAAGGTAGACTAAGCCTGCACAGCACATGGTGGGCGTAGCTCAGCTGGTAGAGCACTCGGTTGTGGTCCGAGATGTCGCGGGTTCGAGCCCCGTCGTTCACCCCAAGTTTTTCCCTAAAAAGTTCTCTCCGAGCACCACTCTAAAGAAAGTGCCATTCATATGATCTTCGATGTTGTCGTTGAAATTCCAGCAGGATCGCGAAACAAGTACGAGATCAATCACAACACCGGTGAAGTTCGCCTCGATCGCATGCTCTTTACTGCAACCCGCTTTCCTCATGATTATGGCTTTGTTAAGAACACACTTTCTAACGATGGCGATCCACTTGATGCTCTAATCATGCTGGATGAACCAACATTTCCAGGATGCGTTGTTTCTTGTCGTGTTATCGGAATGTTCCGCATGACCGATGAAAAGGGCGGCGACGACAAACTCCTCTGCGTTGCAGCTGGTGATATTCGCAAATCAAATCTGAATGATCTTGCCGATGTTCCAATTTATGAATTAGATGAAATTAAGCACTTTTTTGAAGTCTATAAAACTCTCGAGCCAGGTAAAGAAGTACACGGTGGCGATTGGGTTGGACACGATGCCGCAGAGCTAGAAATTAACGCCTCGTACAAGCGTTACCAAGATAGCCACTAACGCTAGTTATTGAGGCAGTGGCTGCTTCGGGCAAGCGGTAAGAATTCGCACCATCGCATCTTTTTCAGGCGCTGTTACCCACAACGAATACTTTGCTTTAACAGCAATCTGTTGGGCGACATAGGCACATCTAAAACTCTTCAGCGGTGGTAACCACGTCGCTGCATCACCATCGCCCTTCTGCGAATTCAGTCTTCCCTTGACTGCAAAGAGATTCAACGGATCATTTGCCAAAGCCGTGCGCTGAATGACCGATAACTTAAAGGCCCCAGTCTGCCAAGAGTTAGAGAGTGCAACCACGTGATCAATCTGCACCTCCATACTCGTGACATTTCCGCGAACAAAGTTGATCGTCTCCCCCGAATATCGATCCAGTAGAACGCCACTCTCCACAACGCAATTTCGCGTCTTGACCTTGAAGACAATCTCCGTGAGATCACGCTTCAACATGTCATTTCGAGTGTCACAGCCATTGCGATCAAAATCTGCCCACGTCTGTCCAAATTGCGCACGGGTATATCCAGTCTTTGCCGCACGCCCCTTGACCGGTAGCGTCGATAGAACTGATGAGGCGGTGACTTCGCTAGCTTGAGAAATTGTCGCCGCCTGAGAAGTAAGTGAGATACCTGAGGCCAAAATCGACCCAATTAGCCCTATGGCTAACCTGATTTCCCAGCGACTCATATCTCAATGATCACGCGTGGCAGGTGGCAAAACAAGGGTAAACACACTGGTAGGGTCTGCTCTGCATTCAAACGTTCCGGCGGATGAATGCCCCGGGTTGTTAGCTCAGTTGGTAGAGCAGGTGACTCTTAATCACCGGGTCGGGGGTTCGAGTCCCTCACAACCCACCAGATTTTAAGTAGTTCCTCAAAACCACCGAACTACTTCTTTTTATATCCCTTTGGACACTTAGCGTTTGGACCAGATACTTTTTTGGTCATCGTACCTTTCACACATGTCATAGAAGTAACTGGCTTACTGGTCGCACTCTTTTTACCTGTAACTTGCTGGGCGATAAAATCTTCAGCTTGCTTAATTAAATCTAAGTGCTTAAAGACTGGAGAAATAAAACCCATCTCTCGTGGGTGTTTTTCATTAGCAGGGGTATTAGTTGCTCCACAAGCATGAAAATTCATGCCAGTTGAAATTCCTTGCCCTACATAAAACACTTCTCCTTTATAGGTGGCTGTCGTCCCACTGCCAGAGTCACCAGGACACGTTGAAAGATTTGTTAAGAGTGTTTCATTTGCTAATTCGATGAGTCCTTGTCCTTGCAACCAGGGAAAATCAGACTTAGGAGCTAAGTTGGATTTCATAATTCGCGGAAGCTCACTCGGGCTTTTATTGGGATTATTGCGATCCTCAGGACATGGATTCTTCTGCCCAGGATCGCATCGATCTCGATACTCACCGTAGCCATGGAAAACTATCTCTGCTCGCGCCTTGACTAATTCAGCCTCAATTTCTGCAGTCATCAACTTTGCTGGAGAGATGGCAGCTAAATCTCTATCTAAGACAAGAACAATAAAATCATTAAGGGTCCAACCTGTTGATGATTTTTTATAGTCACCTACAAAAGTTTTAATAACCTTTGCTCTACCTTCAGCACTCTTTGTTGAAGAGTTAGGTTTACCTACAGTTATATACTTTGGTTCGATCAAAACGCGATCACCATTGTTATCAAAACGGTAATGAGAGTGTGCAGCGCTAAAGACAATCCGTGGTGAATATAAGAATCCACTCCAACCGGCCATCAAGTTAACTTCTGTCGGACCTTGCTGCCCAAAGATTGGAACTGCTCGGGGATTATCCAGATTAACCGGTGCATTTAATCCAGCTTTAGCCGCAGGCGCCGAGGAAAAAATCAAAGCACTCATAGCCAAAATGGCGAGAGCAACTTTGCGCATAACTCAGGTTAACAGCGGATCTGTCACTGTCAAGAGTTTTGCGATACCCAGATTCCCGATATTGAGTTCAAAATCTAGAAAATGTCAGACCACATCCCTACTATGGGAGATAGTTCAAGATCGGTTACATCTATATGTGGACCATGTGAGTACATAACCCCTATTGGGGTTCGAGTCCCTCACAACCCACTCGAAAGACCTTGTTTCAGGATCAGTTGGTCTTAAACTCCTCTCATGTTTAGACGCACTGGGATGTTCCTCGTAGTTCCTACGTTAGTAGCGACACTTGTACTGAGCCACACACCTGCCGCAACAAGTGCGGTAAATCCCAATTGGCCTTCTAAACCTTCAATTGGATTCTCCTCTTCAGAAAGACTGAGTGAGATCCGTAGCGAATCGTTCATCGCAGGTTATTCATATGCCGAAGGTGCAACCAGCGGGCTCTACACAAGAACCGAGCAATGTTTGGATATCACTGACGAAAAGTGTAAAAACTCTGACTCCATCGCAATTAATGCAATATTGCCTCCATGTGAACTTGGAGTAAGTGATACATGCGTCGAATCTTTGACTTTAATTGATAGCTCGGGAAAGTCAGTCAAAGCAACGTTCACAAAAGATGTAGAAACAAAGAAATATCAAGGTAATTCTAAGTTCTCGACACCCTATGGCGGCTCGATAAGTGTTTGGAAAGCAGAGGGAGTAGCCAACTCTTTGGGTACTCAAGAGTATGCAGTCAAAGTTCATATTGATCAACAAAATTTTGATAATCGAGAGTGCGGGCTGGACCCAGTTAAATGTCCATTCAAACTCGGAAATTTCTCCGCCTTAGTATCCCCAATAAAGGTCCAACCAATTGATAACACTCTTAACTGCTTATGGACCGCCGGCAATGAATGTGGTCAGGTAGGGAAATTTCCCGAAGGAGTACGCGTTGGATTATCGGTAAGAATAACCAACAACCTAACAGGATTTATGTTTGGTCGTATGCAGGATGTCACCATGGAGGTAACGCCCTATTCACCGACGATTAATACTGTCCGTGTTGAGGCAAGCCCCGTAAATGTGCCAAGTATTTATGCCTATGTGGAGAAGAGTGCTTTACCCCAAAATCCTGAGATTGAGAAATACTGGAAGCAAAGAAGAGCGAATCTGGCTACTCAGGATTTTCAAAGTTCTGACACTGTTGATCTGGGGCCGTGGCCGCAATACGCCATGGATGATTTCTTAGCATTTGAAAAATATGTAAAGTCCGGACCGACTGTTTCTTCAATCTGGAAGTTTGGCACCGGACTTGGCCAAGCAACTGGCAGCCCATGTTTTAATGATAAAAGTAAGTTATTGGGGCTAGTGACAACAAATGCATCCACCTTCTTGCCTTTTCCTCCAATCTTTGATGGCGCTAGCCTCAATTACAAGGTTGGCGGTGCTCATCATCTAGAGGACGGAATTACTCTTACTAAGGGCGTGTACGACTTAGCGTTGCGAAGCGACTTTGCCCGCTGTCTCTACGGTTTCTCAAATGCACCAATTAAGGCTGCTGTGACGATTTCCTATGGTCAGGAAGGCACACAAAATGTAGCCACAGAGACAGTTTCGCAAGATAAAGCAAAGGAGTGGATTTACATTTCAGCGAAGAACTTCACTTTCTCTGCCCCAACGATCAAAGTGAAATTTACCCAGGAGGCAGTGGTCGCACCGGCGCCAATTCGCAAAACTACGATTTCCTGCATCAAAGGCAAGGTAACTAAGAAAATAACTGCCGTTAACCCAAAGTGTCCTAAAGGTTTTAAGAAAAAATAAGGTTGAGAGAGATGTTTAGTAAGTAGCTCTTCCTCCAGAGGCATCAAATGTAAATCCTGTTGTAAATGAACAGGCTTTTGAAACCATAAATGCCAACATCTCTGCAGCCTCTTCAGGTTCGCCAACACGTCCCATAGGAATACGCCCCAGCATGTACTTCAGGGTTTCATCGCTTGTACCTGCATTAAATGGAGTTCTGATAACAGCCGGTGCAAAGGCGTTGATTGTGATTCCTTCAGTTGCAACCTCTTTACCAACGCCCTTAATGAATCCGATCATTCCTGATTTAGATGTGTTGTAGGCGTGCATACCTGGGTTGCCCTCTTTGCCGGCAATTGATGCAACGTGTGCGATGCGTCCATACTTTCTAGATTTCATATGTGGAATCACGGCCTGAGTAAGCCAGATGGTTCCAAACAAATTGATCGCGACCGCTTTTTCAAAGATCGCCCAATCAACATCTTCTAGCTTTGTATTTGTTGGGCCAACAATTCCTGCAGTGTTAACTACAGCATCTATCTGACCATGCTCTGAAATGACAATTGCGACCAGGGCCTGAATGCTCTTTTGATCGCTCATGTCTACGCTCTTTACCTGGTTAGCGTTGATTCCTAGATCAGATTGAAGCGACGTTAAACCCGCTTGATCTAAGTCAGCAATGACCACAGTCGCACCACGGGATGCAATCAACTCAGCGGCTGAGCGACCGATTCCACTGGCTGCGCCGACTAATAAAACTACTTGTCCCGAAAAATCTCTGAGATCAGTTGTCATGGCCACTCCCCTGGTTTGTTGCCGAAGCGAATATCTAAATCCTTGGGCAATAGTAAGGGCTTGGGATCTACCGCAGTGAAAAATTGCGGTCTAAACTCTGGCCCATGAACACTGTAGCAATTGTCACTGGAGGCGCTAAAGGCATCGGCTTTGGTAGCGCGCAACGTCTATTGGAAGATGGCGCAACCGTCGTCGTCTTCGATCTCGATGAGAAAGCGCTAGCGAGTGCCGAGGCGCAATTCACCAGTTACGGTGAGAAGTTTTCTGCTGTGAAGGTCGATATTGCCTCGGATGCACAGGTAAAGACGGCCGTAACCGATGTCGGCAATAAGCATGGCCACATTAACTACCTTGTTAATAGCGCAGGAATTCAGACCTACGGAACTGCCGAAGATACTTCTGAAGAACTCTGGGATAGAACACTGGGTGTCAATGTTAAGGCGATGTATCTAACGGCTAAGTATGCGATTCCATTTATGCGCAAAGCTAAGGGTGGATCGATTGTAAACATTTCATCTGTGCAGGCACTGTCTAATCAAACAAATGTGCTTGCATACGCCACCTCCAAAGGCGCGGTAAACGCGCTTACTCGTGCAATCGCCGTTGATTATGCGCCAGAACAGATTCGTTGCAACGCAGTGCTTCCAGGATGTGTTGATACGCCGATGATTCGTACGACAGCTGAATCATTTGCTGGCGAGCGAAGTGCAGAAGATTTCTTGCATGAATGGGGTTTAACTCATCCAATCGGACGTATGGCAACTATTCACGAAATCGGTCAACTGGTTGGCTTCTTATGCTCTGATAAATCTTCATTTATCACGGGGGCTTCGTACGTTATCGATGGCGGAATGACATCTCAGTTGCCGAATAAACTGGCCTGATCACACTTAAGTTGTACAGTGAGGCGAGCGTAACCTTTTCGTTATCTCAATTACCACTTTTACATACCCAAAGGCACTATTTTTACGCTTATGAAAAAGTTAGCTCCTCGTTTCCTAGCCCTCTTCGCTCTTGCAGTTCTCTTCGCCTCAGGGCTTCCAGCAGTTTCATCAGCCGCAACACCGGCGGTTGTAAAGCTGACCGTTCACTACCAGCGCGCTGACTCTGAGTACACCGGATGGAATCTCTGGCTCTGGAAGAACGTCACCACCGGAACTGATCTCGATGTAAATAAAGCCGGAGTGGCTTTCACCGAAAGTGATGACTACGGAAAGATCGCTCGCCTTGATATCGACGGTATGGATAAGTTCGAAAACATTGGAATCATTGTGCGAAAGGGTGAATGGGTCGCCAAAGATGTCAGCGCAGACCGTTTCATCACAAAGTTTAAAGATGATGGAACAGCAGAGATTTGGCTACGCCAGAACGATCCTGTTATCCATTATGAGAAACCAACTGGAGCGGTTCAGGAAGCTGCTGGAAGTAAGTTGGCCAAGCTTTATGATTCTGCAGATTTTGCAGCTAAGTACACGTATACCGGTAGTGATCTCGGAAATACATATTCGAAAGATAAAACTAAGTTTAGAGTCTGGGCACCAACTGCTACCAAGGTAGATCTTGTTACATATGCAAATGCCGATGCCTCAGTTGCAAGTGGGTCGCTGACCGCGATGACTGCTAGCGTCAATGGCACATGGATTGCAGAGCTGGCAGGAGATAAGAATGCTCTTATCTACAACTATCGAGTCACTGTGAGTGGCACAACTAATGAAGCAGTGGATCCCTACGTCCGTGCAACGACAATCAATGGAGTGCGCGGAGTCGTCGTAGATTTAGATAAGACTGATCCAGTCGGATGGAGCACGAAAAAGCCAGCATTTAGTGGCAAACCAACCGATGCAATCATCTACGAACTCCATGTTCGTGATCTATCCATGGATGCTTCAAGTGGTATTCCAGCAGTACATAAAGGAAAGTACTCAGCATTCACCCAACTCAACACCACTTTTAACGGAATCAAGACCGGTGTCTCATCGATAAAGGATCTCGGAGTAACTCACGTAGAGCTGCTTCCGATCTTTGATTATGCATCAGTGGATGAATCTTCCCCAACCTTTAACTGGGGTTATGACCCAATGAATTACAACGTTCCAGAAGGTTCTTATAGCTCTGATCCAAAGAACCCAACTGCGCGAATCACTGAACTCAAGGCTGCGATTCAATCAATGCATAACCAAGGGCTTCGCGTGAATATGGATGTTGTCTACAACCACGTATATACCGCTAGTAATTTCAGCCAAGAGTTAATCGTTCCAGGGTATTGGTTTAGAACTGATGAATCTGGAAATCTCACAAACGGTAGCGGTTGCGGAAATGACGTTGCATCTGAACGTCCAATGGTTCGCAAATTTATTGTCGACTCAGTGACGTACTGGGCCAGTGAATACAACTTCGACGGATTCAGATTCGATCTCATGGGTCTGATGGATATTCAAACGATTAATGAAGTAAGCGCTGAACTGAAGAAGATAGATCCAACAATCATCATCATCGGTGAGGGCTGGGATATGGGTACTCTTCCTGCAGAGCTTCGCGCTAATCAGAAGAACATCTCAAAGCTCAACAACGTTGCCCACTTTAATGATCAGATCCGCGATGGCCTCAAGGGTTCTGTCTTTACTCCTGCAGATCCAGGCTGGGCGACAGGAAAGCTCACTGCGCGCTCTGATGTCACCGCTGGAATTGTCGGAAATACCGAGCACAGCATCGATATGGCAGCAAAGTGGATTACTCAATCCCCTGCCCAATCTGTGAATTATGTAGAGTCCCATGACAACTTAGCGCTGGCAGATAAAATCACCGCCAGTGTTAAAGGAGTTTCACCTGCTGGAATTGCCCAGCTAAGTCACTTTGCAACTTCAGTTGCCTTCTTGGCGCAAGGCGTGCCATTCATGCAGGCTGGTCAGGAATTCTTGCGTTCAAAGAATGGCGATGAGAATAGTTACAAGTCTAGTGATGAAGTGAATTCGCTTAAGTGGTCTACCAAGGCACGTAATGCCGCGACTACTAAGTACTTCCAGGGGTTAATCGCTCTACGAAAGGCACATCCAGCATTTCGTATGTCAACGACGGCTGCAGTAAAGGCAAATCTGAAGTTCATCCCAACAACCAATGACGTGATTGTTTATACCCTCAATGGCAAGGCAGTGAAAGATCCTGCCAAACTCATTGTTGTTATCCATAATCCAAATCCGGGTGCGACTTCAGTTTCTCTTCCAAATAAAGGAAAGTGGTCTGTCTTGGTTAAGGGATCAGCGGCTGGCACAAAGGCTATTGAGACACTCTCTGCAAATAAGGTGAGCGTGGCAGGACAGACGACAATGGTGCTCACTCAGTAAGTAAACGATTGAGATGAGATACTTCAGCCATGTTTGAAGCGCTCTTTCTAGGTTTATTGCAGGGACTGACTGAGTTTCTGCCTATCTCATCGAGTGCCCATCTACGTCTTGCTGGGGAGTTCCTGCCAAGTGCTAGCGATCCTGGTGCGACCTTTACCGCGATCACTCAGATTGGTACTGAATTAGCGGTGCTGATCTACTTTAGAAAAGACATCGCGCGCATCGCATCTGCCTGGCTATCAAAGGTCATCCTGCGTAAAGAAAACTCAGGAAGTTCGGCGCAGGATGTTCGCCTTGGTTGGATGATCATTTTGGGCTCACTGCCAATTGTTGTACTTGGGTATCTCTTTCAGGAAAACATCCGAAATACCTTTAGATCCCTCTGGCTCATTGCAATCGTGATGATTGTCTTTGGCATCATCCTTGGTATCGCAGATAAATTTGGAAAGAGTGGCCGAGATCTATCTACTCTCACTCCACAACATGGTTTCGCATATGGTTTTGCCCAAGCACTTGCACTCGTGCCAGGTGTTTCGCGATCAGGTGCCACGATTGCGATGGGTCGAGTTCTTGGGTACACCCGCGAGAGTGCGCTGCGTTATTCATTTCTGCTCGCTATTCCAGCAGTCTTTGGTAGTGGCTTCTACGAATTAAAGACTGCAATCGGCGAGAGTGACCCATCTGCCCCGTACACACTTGTCGAGACATTTGGTGCAACGATTGTTGCCTTCCTTGTGGGATATGCCGTTATTGCCTGGCTGATGAAATTCATTTCAACGCGAAGCTTTATGCCATTTATCATCTATCGCATCGCTCTGGGTACAGCAATTTTAATCTTGCTCGCTACCGGAACCATCAACGCTTAAGGGAGATGCGATGTTAGGTGGAATCGATAATGCGCTCTTTCTAACCTCGTTCGGTGGCTTTATGGGCGTTGCAATTTTGATCATCTTTCTTAAGTGGGCATTTTCATCGAATAAGAAGATGATCGTTATACCAATCAAAGCGGGCAAGAAAGATGAATACGGCTTGCTTAAGCCACTTCCAACACCTGGAAATTACATTGAAGCCGAGATGGCGTTATTGAAGTTGCAAGATTCGAATATAAAAGTCACGCTGACAAAAACACTTCAAGGGCCTTCACTGATGGTCTTTGAACGTGATTACGATATTGCGCTAGCGGTCCTCAAGAGCTAACTCGCTCAGTTCGGCTCCTGAAATTCGATAAACAGTCCATTCATCCATGGCTTTTGCGCCAAGGGATGTGTAGAACTCAATCGCAGGAGTATTCCAATCTAGAACCCACCATTGGAAGCGGCCGTAGCCACGATCTTTACAGATCTTTGCAAGATGCTTCAGCAGATCTTTTCCATATCCCAATTTACGATACTGCGGACGGATGAAGAGATCCTCCAGATAGATACCGTGAAGTCCCTGCCACGTTGAGTAATTCAAGAACCAAATTGCAAAACCAGCGATCTGGCCATCGTGTTCGACAATTTCACAGAATACTTTCGGGTCATCCGAGAAGAACGATTCTTTAATCTGTACCGCCGTAGCCTTGGCCTCATCAGGGGCTTTCTCATAGACCGCTAATTCATAGATCAGTGCAAGCATTTCATCGGTATCTTCAATTCGTGCTGGTCTAATCATTGCTGCGCCGGCTTGAATTTTGGAAGATTGAGATCGAATTGAATCGAAAGCATGCGCACGAGAGCAACGACGACTCCCCCGATGATCGTTGATACCGAAGTATCGACGTTAAGGGCTATGAGGATCACGAATGCAATTGAACCGCAGAGTGAAGATGTCGCAATGGTCTCTCGATGTAGAAGTACTGGTTCGAGTTGGCAGAGAACATCGCGTAGCAATCCACCAGTCACAGCGGTAATTACACCCAAGATGATCGTTGCATACCAAGGGCTATTAAAATTATGGGCTAGCTGAACCCCGGATCCTGTTGCGATCGCAAGGCCGAGAGTATCCATAATCAAAAGAGTTTTACCTATTTTTGTTACACGACGAACACTTAACGTGATCGCAACTGCAGCAACAATGCTTCCAATAACCCATGGATCGGTGATCAAGATTGGCTTAAGGCCTAAGAAAATATTGCGCAGCGTTCCACCTGATACCGATGCAACGATTGCAACAAGTGCGATACCGCCATAATCCAATCCGCGATCTGCTGCTACGCGTGCTCCAACGAGTGCGAAGACAAAGACAGAGAGCAAGTCAAGAGCATGGAGTAACGTCATGCGTAGCTACCGTGAATTAGGAAACAGCGATGATGTCGACTGCGAAGATGAGTGTGTCCATCTCAAGTGGATGTCCAGCCATTGGGCCGTAACCGAGAGCAGGTGGAATTACCAAGAGACGACGTCCACCAACTTTTGCACCAAGAAGACCTTGCTGCCATCCCTGGATAACTCCAGAGAGTGGGAATGTTGCGGGCGCTCCGCCAGTCCATGAAGATTCAAGAATGCTGCCATCAGACCACTTCATCAAGGTGTAATGAACTGTCAGTGTTGATGTTGCCACAACTTCTGTTCCGCTTCCAACAATGACATCTTCGGCGATGAGATCAGTAGGAGCATCACCTGATGGTGCGGTAATTGTTGGTGCTTCACCGGCGTTAGCAGTGACTTGGACAAGTGTGTTTGATGACATGTCATCTCCGATTTCTGAACAGCCTGTGAGGCCAATGACGAGTGAAAGTATGAGTGCAACTTTTCTCATGGATAGATCCTAACCGTAGGGGCGCTTTACTTTTGAATTACTTGTTGTCGATTTCGTGAATCAGGGTGAATTCACCCTGACCAAGTTGCCCTTGGGAGCGATAGAGCTCTAGTTTTTCGCGGGTATCTGCAATATCTAGATTTCGCATGGTTAGTTGACCGATGCGATCTGTTGGACCAAACGCTGCATCTTCGGTGCGCTCCATTGAGAGCTTATCTGGGTGATAACTCAGGTGTGGGCCAGAAGTATTGATTACAGAGTAATCATCGCCACGACGAAGTCGAAGAGTTACCTCACCAGTAACAGCTGATGCCACCCAACGTTGTAGCGATTCACGGAGCATTAGTGATTGTGGATCAAGCCAACGACCTTCGTAGAGAAGACGGCCAAGTCTGCGACCTTCTGCATGGTAGTTAGCGATCGTATCTTCATTGTGAATGGCAGAAAGTAAACGTTCGTAACCAATAAAGAGCAGCGCCATTCCTGGTGCTTCATAAATTCCGCGACTCTTTGCTTCAATAATTCTATTTTCAATTTGGTCAGCCATGCCGAGGCCATGACGTCCGCCAATGGCATTTGCTTCCTTCATCAACTCGACTACATCATCGAAGTGCTTACCATTAAGAGCAACTGGGCGACCTTGAAGGTACTCAATCTTTACATCTTCACTTGGAATAGCAACGGATGCATCCCAGAAGCGCACGCCCATAATTGGCTGAACAATCTCGATCGATGCATCGAGACTTTCTAGGTTCTTTGCCTCATGGGTAGCACCGAGAATGTTGGCATCGGTTGAATAAGCCTTTTCAGTGCTATCGCGATAAGGGAGATTATGTGCAACCAGCCACTCAGACATTTCTTTACGTCCACCAAGCTCGCGCACAAAGTCAGCATCAAGCCAAGGCTTGTAAATTCGAAGATTTGGATTAGCAAGAAGTCCGTAGCGATAGAAACGCTCGATGTCATTGCCTTTATATGTCGATCCATCCCCCCAAATATCAACTTTGTCAGAGAGCATCGCGCGAACAAGAAGTGTGCCGGTCACCGCTCGGCCAAGTGGAGTGGTGTTGAAGTACTGCTTACCACCTGAGCGAATATGGAACGCTCCGCATGCAATTGCTGCAAGACCTTCTTCAACTAGCGATTGCTTGCAATCGACAAGACGTGAAATTTCTGCGCCATATTCTTTAGCGCGCACTGGCACAGAATCAATATCAGTTTCGTCGTATTGACCTAGATCTGCGGTGTAGGTGCAAGGAATCGCACCTTTATCTCGCATCCAAGCAACTGCAACCGAGGTGTCGAGACCGCCGGAAAAGGCGATTCCAACCTTTTCGCCGACTGGAAGTGATGCAAGTACCTTGGACATAGCGCTCAGTCTAATGGTTAAGCAGTCGTGCTAGCGCAGGCTTTACCTTCCACGCAGCAATCATCTCCTCATACCTGGTCACTTCTATCGCCTCCACAGGTGCATTTGTCTTCACCGCTCGAATCATGAGATTTCTAGGTGTGTGTTCACCCCCGATAAATTCGATAGCTTCCACACGATATCCGCGAAGTTTCAGAATCTGCATTCGCAAGGAATCGGTCAGTAAATCTCCAAGTCTCTCGCGCATAATCCCATAGCGAGTGATCAGTGACCAAGGTTCGGGTGAATCAGATAATTGAGATTGAATGTCATGGTGACAACACGGTGCGATCATCATTAACTTAGCCTCTGCCTTTACAGCCCAAGCGATCGCATCATCGGTTGCCGTATCGCAGGCGTGAAGAGCAATTGCGACATCTGCTTGCACCAGGGTGGTCTCCGCAATTTCTTCAGCTCTAAATTCGATGCTATCTGTAATCTCTAACTTCTTGGCTATCTCATTATTTCGATCACGTGAGGCGGTGCGAACATCGATTCCAATGACATTCACATTCATTCCGATGCTGCGCAGATATTGATGTGCTGCAAAAGTTAAGTAGGCGTGACCGCAACCCAAATCCACAATTGTCAGCGGGGTCGAACTAGTCGGCTTTTGAATATGCCCAGCTTCGATTGCGTTATTCAGAGTTGGCGCAAGTAACCGAAGGAACTCTTCCACTTGGCGATACTTATCGCTTTTGGATGGTTTTATCTGCCCGGATGCATCGCTAATCCCAACTTCTCGCAAGAAAGGATCTGCCGCATCCAATAGACGCTCCTTCTTCTTATCGTGTGCGAGATCAACTGCCCCTACTCCCCGAGTAATTGAAATCAACGGTTCGTCTTTCTTGGAAATCCGAAGCGAGAAGTTCTCATCGACACCTTCGATCAAAATATTTGCATAGCCAGCGCGAAGGTATTCATTGATTGGAAGCTCAGAGGTGAGGTAATTCTTAGTCGTGACAGCACGTCCATCGCTAGTACTCACCTGGAAATGAAGCTTTTCTTTGATGATTACAGCTCTGATATCTATTCGCTCTGTCGAGGTTTCCATATTTCTGCGGCGTCCCGAGAGAACTATTCGAGCAATCTTCTCTGGCTCTTGAAAATACAGCAGTGCCTTGGAAAAGGCCTCTTCAAGTGAAACACGCGCAGCCGGTGACATAGTGGCTAAATTACCGCAGATCCTGCCAGTGTTAGGCTCTGGCCATGACACAGGTCGCAACTATTTCCACAACCAATTGGATTATCACTATTGGTGCCCTATTCATCATTATCGGTCTTGATTTCGCGTGGGCCGTTGCGCGCCGCAAGAAAGATACTTCAATGCGCGAAGCTACAGCATGGAGCGTTTTCTATGTATCGCTCGCAGTAGCTTTCGGTCTATTCCTAAGTCAGTGGCTGACTCAACGCGAGCAGCAGGAATTCTTTGCAGGTTGGCTAACTGAGTATTCACTATCTTTCGATAATCTCTTTGTCTTCGTACTCATTCTTACTCGCCTGAAGATTGATAAGCAGAAACAACAGTTGGCGTTGCTCATCGGAATCCTGATTGCTCTGGTTCTTCGCATTATTGCAATTACTCTCGGCAAAGCCGCAATTGAGAGATTTGAGTGGGTCTTCTTTCTCTTCGGTGCATTCCTTATCTACACAGCAGTCACGCTCTTCATGGAGAGTTCACACAAAGAGGACGAAGAGCATGAGGATAGTAAATTAGTTCAATTCCTCCAGCGCCGAGGCTTGAAGCCATTCACAATCGCATTACTGGCACTTGGAATGACAGATTTACTCTTTGCTCTAGATTCAATCCCTGCGATCTTTGGATTGACAGAAAATGTTTATATTGTAATTACCGCAAATATTTTTGCACTGATGGGTCTGCGCCAGCTTTACTTCTTGATCGGTGGACTCATGTCTCGCCTGGTTTACATTGGAAAAGGCCTCTCAGCGGTTCTAGCCTTTATCGGCTTTAAACTTTTATTCCATGCATTCCACTCAGTCGATATTCATGAAATCGCCGGAGTGCACCTGCCAGAAGTAACAATTACTCAAAGTCTTATTGTGATTGTTTCCTGTATCGGTCTTGCCACGATTGCTAGCCTCATCAGCACTCGAGAAAAAAACCCTACAGAGTAACTTCTACCGCTAATCCACCCAGTGCACTTTTACGTAGTGCCAGGGTTCCGCCATGCTCGTGAACTATCGCTGCGATTATCGATAGCCCAAGACCGGAGCCACCAGTTTCGCGTGAACGTGCCGTATCAAAGCGATTAAGCAATTCGATTCCGTCGCGATAAGAATTCTCAGGCAATCCAGGGCCCCCATCCTCAATCAGAAGTGTGGTCCGCTTGCCATTTTTAAATAGCGCGATTCGAACCGGTGCAGCGGTGGGTGTGTGGCGAGAAATGTTGTTGAGAATGTTCTGCATAAGACGACGCAGATGGTCTGTCGATCCTAGGCAGGTGATGCCATCTTTGATGTCGATACTCACTGAGCGTTGAGAATTAAGTGTCTTGAAATCACGTGTATACGAACTCAGAAGATCTGAAAGATCAACCTCTTCGCGAATTGGAACCGAGGTTTCACCAAGTTCTGCCAAGAGTAAGAGATCATGAATGAGATTCTCCATTCGGACTATCTCTGAATTCACTCTCTCAAACGCTCGTTTGCGATCACTCTCTACTGATATCTGACCCTTAGCCAGCATCTCTGAATAACCCTTGATTACGGTTAAAGGGGTACGAAGTTCATGGGAAGCATCGGCTAAGAAGCGCTGCATACGAGCTAGTGAATCAGCCTGTAATTTGCGATTGTTCCTGCGAATAACCAGGTATGAAAGAGAGATGGCAATTACATCTGCCACAAAGGTGAAGATGATGAGGCGGATCAAATTATCGGAATAAGTCTCATTCGATGCCTTGAGGGAATCGGCAAGAAGTAGGCGATCCCCACCGGAGATATTGATTGAGATGAGGCGATAATCCTCGGCGGCGCTGACCGTTGTCGCAGAATTTTGCGCTATCGAGATTATTGAATCTATGGGCGGGACTTGAAAATTTAGTTGTGACTCATTGATGATGCTTAGTTCGCCAGAGGCAGAGACCAATGCGATTGTGACGTTGAAATCTTGTTCTGCTGCGCTGTTGAGTGCAGCGCTAACGGGAGCATTTGGATTTTGACGCACAGAGTCAGCAATCGTGTTGAGCTGGGAATCAATAACCTGAATCTGCGAATTCTTTACTGAAAGAGTTGCAAACCCTCCAATCAGAAGCGAGAGAGCGGTTGTGATGATCGCACTTGCAAATAAATAACGAAGGCTTTTTTGTTTCACTATTTCTTGGGCTCCTGGATAACAAAGCCGACGCCACGAATAGTTTTAATCCCGTCAAAATCGTCACGGTGCAGTTTCTTACGTAGGTAGGAGATATAGGTATCGACCACGGTACTTTCGGACTCAAAGGTAATCCCCCACACATCGTCAAGAAGAACGGTCTTGGAGAGAACTCGGTTCTTATTTTCAATCAGAACCTGGAGTAATCGGTACTCGGTTGGAGAAAGATCTATGACTTCTTCATTAAATGTCACAGTATGTGTTGCGTCATTGATCGAGATTGGTCCGCACTTGAGTGAAGTACTCGGTGCTCCAGATAAATGAGAACGTCGCAAGATTGCCTTGAGACGTAGAACAAGTTCCTCTAGCCCAAATGGTTTGACCACATAATCATCGGCTCCGAGCGTTAATCCTCGGGTGATATCTACGCGATCTGCTCGTGCGCTTAACATCAGAACTGGAACATTGTTTCCGTTTTTCCGTAAGCGCTCTACAAGTTCAAAACCATCCATCAACGGCATATTGATATCAATGATCATGATATCCGGGGTGTAACTACGCAGAGCGGTGAGTGCGCTCATTCCATCATTTGCTACCTGTGTTTCAAAGCCTGCGAGTTTTAGTGCATCCTTAAGTAACTCGCGAACACCTGCTTCGTCATCGACGATCAGAATTTTTATCAACTGAGCATCACTTGGGTTCATACCCCTAGCCTTACAGGTCTTAGACCACTTTTCCACCTTGGCGCTGAACGTGCCAGCGAGTCGATTGGATATTCACAGAGACTTCACAAAGTCGACTGGCATCCTTACGAAATAGATAAGAGGGGTAAACCAATGGCCGTGATGCGATCCAGAGCAATCTTTATTGCGCTGACCGTTATTGCCGTCGGAGTTTCTGGAACTCCTACTCACGCTGATGTAAAACCTACGCCAGCACCAACTCTGACACTTTCTCCTGCTGAACAATACGCAGAAGCTATGCAACAGTTTAAAAGTGATATGCGGGCCTTTCAAGATGCGCGCGCACTTCGCGAACAACAACTGCGCACAATTCTTGTCGAGTTCAATAAAGCATTACGAAAGGCATCTGAAGATGCTCGACTTGCAGGAAAGAGTGCGACAAGTAAGGCTGCACTAGCCACTGCTCGGGCTGCTGCTGCAACTGAGCGAGATGAAGCTGTTGCACTTCTAGGTCCTGAGCCCGTTGCACCGACTCCTCCCGCAAAGCCAATGAAGGGCCTTAAAGTTTTATCCCCTTCACAAAAACCTGGAAAGAAGAATTAAGGCCTACCAGATTGAAGTTGGTAGCGCGTACATCACAGCGGTACCGGCAGCTGCATAGATGAGCGCTTGTACCAAGATTGAAATTGCAGTTATACGGTCTGCTCGCTTTGCCACTTTATCTGAGACTCGTGATAGTTGCCCCAGTTTTCCAAAATTGAATGTGCCCATAAATCCATAGGCTAGACAGAACTTTTTGCGAGATTGAACCCATCCGATACTTGCAACCATCAGAGGAAAGAAGAGTGCCAGCCGTGCACTTCGTGGTGCATCGACTCCAAAGAGAGAGATAGATGAAGTAATGAAAAGTAGAAAACCAACTGCTGCAACGAATTGACGACGCTTTACTTCACCGGCTCCGATATTGCAGGCACCTGGAATGTATTCGCTGCTCATCTACGCATCTTTGAGTTGGGAATCATCCAACTCGTCTTCATCAAGCCACGCTTCTGCTGGTTGATCATCTTGACGCTCTACCCAAGAAAGAAATGAAGCGACGCCTTTAAATGCCAAGGCGATAACAGCCAGCCCGGCAAGGATTCGTCGAATGATTCTCATGTCTTAAATTTACCCCTCTTTTTCAGAAAATGCCTGCCACGCCAGTTAGATGACAGAGAGCGCCTTTTGGATATCGGCCCAAAGGTCCTCAACATCTTCGCAGCCAACAGATAACCGAATCAGAGTTTCTGGAACTGACTGGCTCTCAATCGGCCAACGTCTACGGCGCTCCCACAGGGATTCGACTCCGCCAAGACTGGTTGCATGAGTAATTATCGCTGAGCTATCGCAGACACGGTCGGCATCTGCCCCGCTGCCTACAGTTTCAAAGGAGAGAACTGCGCCAAAGGTATCCATAAACTTCTTTGCGCGTTCATGTTGTGAATCGGTGACAAGTCCTGGATAGCGAACGCGTGAAACTTTGGGGTGATCGCTTAGGCGTTGGGCAAGTATCTGTGCGCTCTTACATGATTGGGCAAATCGAAGGGCGAAGGTACGAATTCCGCGGAGGGCCAACCAAGCCTCAAATGGACCAGCGATCGATCCGTTGAATTTACGAGCGCTCTCAAGTGAGGCGTAAAGTTCAGAGTTTTCGGTGGAAAGTGATCCCGTAAGAAGATCGCTATGGCCGGAAAGGAATTTGGTCACCGAATTCATAACAACATCTGCTCCCATTTCAAGTGGACGTTGTGTCAGCGCTGTGGCGAAAGTGTTATCGACCATAACAAGAATCTTTGCTGCCCTTGCCGCTGCAATTAATTGTGGAAGTTCTGCCACATCAAGACATGGATTTGTTGGAGATTCAAGCCATAACAAGTCCGCACCGGGCAATGCCGCTAGAACTTCTTCTGTATTTGAGACATCTACCAATGAAACTTTAAGGCGACCACTTTCACCATATTGCTTAAGGAGGGTCATTACTCCGCTATAGCCTTCATGTGAAGTGACAACGCGAGCACCCCAAGGAAGAATTGAATAAGCGGCGGTAATTGCAGCCATTCCGGAAGAGAAAATTAGAGAACGTCCACCTTCAAGTGCGCTAATTGCAGACTCTGTTGCACTCCATGTTTCATTACCGTAGCGACCATAACCAATCGGACCGCCAGCAGTGAAAGTGCTATTGAGAGAGATTGGCGCATTAAGTGGGCTATCTCCGGCGCGAGGTGGACGGCCTGCAGTAATTGCTCTCGTTGAGAACTTTTCTTTCGATGCGTCATGGCTCATGGTGCAAGCCTAATGCAGACTATCGGCGAGAGAGAACTGACATCGCAGCGTTATGGCCTGCAATACCGCTGACGCCTCCCCCGCGTCGAGCGCCTGCTCCTGCGATAAAGATGTGCGGGTCATCGGTTTCACAGCCCCATTGCGGGCTATCTGTCACTTGGTCATCTTCGATAAATGGGAAATCAAGATCGCGATGAAAAATGTTTCCCCGAGGCAACCCGATCGCCTCTTCAAGATCGAGTGGAGATTTCGCTTCAAGTGCAAAAGTGCCATCAGAATTTCTTGCAAGAACGCTCTCGATTGGATCTTCTAGATATTCATTGAGACTTGCAAGTGCGCTAGCTACGGCGTCATTTCGAGATTTTTCTGGATTGGCATCAAAGAGTGAAGCATCCGTATGTAAGCCGAAGAGAGTAAGTGTGTGATATCCCTGACTTGCTAACTCTGGAGAGAGAATGCTCGGATCCGTAAGTGTGTGGCAGTACATTTCAAGTGGGAGTCGATCTGGCATTTTTCCACCAGCAGCGATTTCATACGTCTGGTTAAGGTGCGAATAACTCTCGTTAATGTGGAAAGTTCCAGCGAATGCAATACGTGGATCGATTCCAGATTTTAAACGTGGCAAGCGAGTGAGAAGCATATTCATTTTAATCTGTGAGCCTTGCAAAGATTCCGGCGGAGTCTTACCGCGTAGCTTTGCCAAAGTCTGAGGGGCTGCCGCGAAGAGAAGATCTGTGGCAGTAAAGCTCTGGCCTGCAGATGTAGTAACAGTGACACCGTCTGTGCTGCTTTCAATACCTGTGACCCGTGAATTAAGTTGAATCTCGACACCATGTCCACGTGCGATTCGCTCAAGTTCAGCTACCAGTGCTCCCATTCCTCCACGCGGAACTTTCCATTGACCTACTCCATTACCGATCAAGTGATAGAGGAAACAGATATTTGCTTGAATACTCATGGAATCTATAAATGTGCCGATAAGTGCATCTGTAAGAACGACTCCACGCACTAAATCGTTTGCAAATCGATCTTCGATAACTTCGCCAATGGGACGTTCAATCATGTAATCCCAGACGGAATCCATTCCAAGAGATGTGCGCATCTGCGAACGTGTCATCAATGGCTGGAGCATGGATGGTGCGGAGCGCGCCGCAAACTCTGCGATCTCTGAATAGAACTTTTGCCAGGCAGCGCCTTCTGCATCAGATCCGGTAAGTCTGGCAAATGAATCAGCGGTCTCTTTATTCCACTGGGTGGAAACGCTAAGGCCATCATGCACGCCGTCGTTTTCATATGGTGTGTATGAAGAGACTTCACGACTCAAGGTTTCAAAATTGATTCCTAGATCTTTCACAATCTGATCAGGAAGGAGTGCCACTAAATACGAATATCGAGAAAGGCGGGCATCAAATTCTGGAAATGCTCGAACGCTGGCAGTTGCTCCACCGAGTTCAGCAGCACCCTCGAGGAGGAGTACTTTCTTGCCACTTTTAGCTAAGTAGGAACTGGCTACAAGTCCGTTATGTCCACCACCGACAACTATTGCGTCATACACACTAGCCACGAATTCCCTTTGCCATCTGAGTGATTGCTTGGGTAATGATTTCAGGGCTTGTTGCAAAATTCATGCGCGCGAATTGTCCCCACTGCGCGCCGTAAATATGGCCAGCGTTAAATGCCACATTCGTCTTTTCAAGAATTACCGCAGTTGGTTCATCGCCTAAATTGAGGCCAGAGAGATCTAGCCACGCTAGATATGAGTGCTGGGGTGGATTGTATTCAACTTCTGGCAAGTGTTCGGCAAGTAATTGTGAGATGAGATGGCGATTGTGATCAAGTTGCTTGATCACAGCATCGAGCCAAGGTACGCACTTGTCGAAGGCAACAGCAGTTGCAAAGGCACCAAATAGTGAAGCGCGGAAATGCAGGGCAGGCGGAAGTGCATTGAGTCGTTCGTGCATTGCTTCACTGGCAGAGACAATAATCGCGCACTTGAGTCCTGCAATATTCCAACCTTTACTTGCAGCTGTCACCACAACGCAGTGATTTTCCGCTTCCTTACCTAAAGTAAGAATTGGAACAAAAGGATGTTCGGAGTATTCGAGAGGTGAATGAATCTCATCGCTAATTATGGTGACATTGTATTTGGCCGCCAGGGCAACAAATTTACTCAGTTCTTCCTTTGTGTAGATGCGACCGATCGGATTGTGAGGTGAGCAGAGAAGGTGAATTTTGATTCCGCTGCTATACGCCTTCTCAATCCCCTGCCAATCAATACTCCATGCCAGCGAAACATCGTTAGATGATTGATGAATAAATGGGACATCAATGCACTTCACCTTGGTCTCGTTCATCCATGTATAGAAATTCTGATAGACAGGTGAACTGATCAATATGCCATCCCCCGGTACCGTGAAGGCGCGAAGAATTTCAACAACACCAACACCAACATCTGTTGCTACGCGTACACGCGCTGGATCGACCTTCCAGTTCCATCGGGCTTGGGTAAATGTTGCAAAGGAGCTGCCGAGTTCAGGAATTGCGCCGAGGTAACCCATATCTGAGTGATCAACCATTGAGTGCAGGAACTCTCGGATAGGTGCTGCAACCGGAAAATCCATCTCGGCCACAGGCAGTGGAATCACGTTAGGCGCGAAGGCGCGCCATTTCTCACTGTGATGGGTAGCAAGTTCAGCCAATGAAGGCGCAGTTACATTGATCTCGCTCATGGTGCGAGTATTCCACTAAGAATGCTCGGGGGCTAGACGTTTTGTCGAGTTTCGAACCACAAGTGTTGTGGGCACAACTATGGAACTTGGTTCTTTCTGTGGTTTGCGAAGGCGTTCCATGATTGACCATGCGGCCATTTCACCCATCAGTTGAACTGGTTGTTCGATTGTCGTTAATTCAGAAAATTCAGACATCTCGTGTCCATCGAAACCAATAATTGAAATGTCATCCGGGCATTTCAGACCATGACGACGAATTGCCTGCATCACACCAAAGGCCATCTCATCTGACTCACAAAAAATTGCGGTAGGTCGATTAGGGCGAGCTAGAAGATCATCCATTGCTCGCGCCGCAGTATGCATCGTAAAGCCACCATGAACTTCGCGTGCTGGATCCCATTCGAGTCCATTTTCAACGAGCACTTGAAGAAAACCTTTACGTCGATCTTGTGGAACGCTGAAATTAAATGGGTCATCAGGGTGGCCAGACATCAGAGCGATATTGCGATGTCCTTGGTTTACTAAATGTTGAGTTGCTGTGCGGGCGGCGGCAACATCATCAATTGCAACGCTCGCACAATCTTTATGATGCATGCCAACTAAAGCGACCGGAATACCGAGGCTGAGCATGGATTCAAACTCTTCCTCTGTTGGCGGAAGGCTGATGACAATCAAGGCATCGACGCGACCTTTAAGAAGTTGATGCTGGAAGAGGCGCTCTCGCCCTTTCATCTGACTAAAGTTATAGAGAAGTAGATCAAGGCCTGCTTCGCGAAGCGCTTGTTCGGCACCACTGATTACCTGCGCGAAGTACCAGCGGGAAATATATGGCGCGACAATTCCAACGCTATTTGTGCGATTGGGTGTGGCCTTATTTGCATCAGATTCGATCGGGTAGCCCAGTGATTCTGCGGCATCGATAATCTTCTTGCGAGTCTCAGGATTAACGTGATGGAGGCCGCGTAGTGCGCGCGAGACGGTTGCGATCGAAACTCCCGAGAGAGCTGCAATCTCTTTGATTCCCGCCACGAAGTGCTCCTAGTCAGTTGTCACTGTAAAAAACTGCAACAACTGTAAAAGTATCTCCAGATCCTGCAAATAACAAGGGGCGAGCGCTATGCGGGGAAAGCTACGCCTGTGCTTGAGTGGCAGTCATAGCCATTTGGGTTCTTCGCAAGATATTTCTGGTGGTACTCCTCAGCGAGAAAATACTTCATCCCCGAAGCGCTCTTGATCTCGGTGACAATCTGATCAAGACCGGCAGAGGTGAGTGCACCTTGATAGCGATCACGTGAAGCCAAAGCTACTGTCATCTGTGCTTCATCTGCGGTGTAGATCGCACTTCGATATTGGGTGCCGATATCTCCACCTTGAGCATTTAGAGAAGTTGGATCGTGCATCACCCAGAATTCTTCAAGTAACCGGTTGTAGGTAATCAGTGCTGGATCAAAGGTGACTGCAACCATTTCAGCGTGACCAGTTAAACCTGTGCAGACCTGTTCATAACTCGGTGATGATGTACTTCCACCCATATAGCCAACCGATGTCTCTATAACCCCATCGAGCATCCAGAATCTACGCTCAGCTCCCCAGAAGCAGCCGGTAGCAAAGTATGCGATCTCTTCTTTTGCGCTCATGGCTGAAGTCTTTCATGATTGATGAGAACTTTCATCACGTAAACTAGCCATACCTGCGCCCCCGTAGCTCAGGGGATAGAGCACCGCCCTCCGGAGGCGGGTGCACAGGTTCGATTCCTGTCGGGGGCACGCGCGACCTATATCACTCTGAAATACGAAATCTTTCTCCGTATCTTCTTGTTTATGACAGTGATACGCGAGAGAATATATTCTCCGCCAGATGATTTCACATCGTATGGCCACGTCTGCGCAGAGGAGAGATCATGGATTGGCGACATCAATCAGCATGCCGCGATGAAGACCCTGAACTCTTCTTCCCAGTTGGAAATACCGGCCCCGCCATCACCCAGATCGAAGAGGCGAAGAAGGTCTGTAACCGTTGCATCGTGCGTGAGGCCTGTCTCTCTTGGGCCCTGGAAAGCGGTCAGGATGCAGGGGTATGGGGCGGACTTTCAGAAGATGAACGTCGAGCTCTTAAGCGTCGTGCGGCAAGAAATCGTGCCCGCTCAATGGAACCGAATAATTAATTTCTCCAATTCAATCTGCTCTAGATCGGAAAAGTAAGTCGAGCGGTAGTTCCACGTTCTGTTGATTCCAAAACCAATTCACCTTTAAGTTCGTTTTCTGTCAGGGTTCGCACAATTTGTAACCCTAAGTTTGAAGACGTCGCGAGATCGAATCCTTCCGGAAGTCCCACGCCGTTATCGATAATTGAAATGTGGGCTGCATCGCCACTTCGTTCTAGAAGGATTTCTAGCGAGCTACCACCGTTTTCTAGCCCGTGTTCTAAAGCGTTATGGATGAGCTCGGTGACAACTAGCGATAGTGGGGTCGCAATCGCAGGGTCGAGTGATCCTAATTGTCCGCTGCGCGTAATGACCAATTCATTCATACGTGAACTCAAATCGAGTGAGTGAGAAACCAATCGATCCAATACATCATCGAATGCAACCGAGGCATCGGCACCAGATGAGAGCGTCTCATGCACTAAGGCAATCGATGCAATACGACGCACGGCTTCATTCAGTGCCGCGCTAGCCGCTGGATCATCGATACGACGAGACTGCAAGCGAAGCAAGGCAGATACCGTCTGTAAGTTGTTTTTGACACGGTGATGAATCTCGCGGATGGTCGCATCCTTGGTGACAAGTTCACGTTCTCGTCGCCTGAGTTCAGTCACATTCTGCAATAGAACTAGCGCACCAATTCGATCACTACCTTGGATAAGTGGAAGAACAAGTAGTTCGATAGTTCCGCCACTATTTTCCATCTCAACGCGTCTAATTACTCGTCCTGACAATTGCACTCGAAGCGCCTCTTCATGCGCTTGGCTTTGTGGTGTTGCAATCTGTTCTGCAACATCTGCCAACAACTGACCTTCTAAAGCGCTATTCCAACTCAAACGGCCGAACGCAGATCGTGCATTCGGGCTCGCGTAGGTAATTACACCGTTAATATCTAAGCGAAGTAAACCATCACCAACTCGTGGTGCGGGATCAAAGAATGAATTCGCATGTTCGTAAGGGAAGTTTCCTTCTGCTGCCATGCGATAAAGCTGATGGGCAATTTCACGATAGTTAAGTTCGAGGCGAGAAGGTTGTCGCATGAGCTCTGAATCTCGGTGGCGAGAGATCACGGCAATCACTTCGCCCTGATAGAGAACTGGGGTTGTCTCTTCTTTTATTAAGAGATCGCCAACTTTTTCAGGAACCGTGTCTCGAATAATCTCAGCACTCGACAGCGCTTGATCAATATGTGGGCGCTGACCCCAGCGAATTTCTTCACCCAAAACATCGTGGGCAAAGACAGTTGCCGCCGTCATAGGGCGAATATGTGCGATGGCAACATAACCAGTTGGCCAGCTCTTCATATCTTTACGAAGAGGAACCCACAAAATGAGGTCAGCAAAAGAAAGATCAGAAAGTAACTGCCAATCTGCAACCAATTCACGTAGACGGTATATCTGAGGTGGAGTTAAGGGGCTCTTGCCCTGAGTAAATTCTTCAATGGTTGGCATTACTTTCTCCAACTAGGCAACATGGAAGCAACTTCTTGAATAGCAAACCAGGTGAGATCTTCACCATCTGGTGAGACGAGAAAGATGCAGGCGATCCAATCAAGGTCTATCGGTTGATCTATCGAGATGCTATCTGCACCCATCTCCGTGATCAGTGAATCTGGAACCTCAACTGCAAGAACATAACCTTGCCCCTCTTCGCCTAGTTCAAGGGATTCATCGGCTGCCAACATTGAGAGGATAAATTCCTGTTCCTCTTCACCAAGTTCTGAGTGAGTAGTTATGAACTCTGAAGTCGCTGCAAAGAGAGTCGGAATTGAGAGTGAAGTACTCTCAATAAGAGCATCAAGCTCTTCAACTGAAACTCCTACATAGCCTCGCATATTGCTAAGGGTACAAGGTGTGGGGCTATTGAGTAAGTTCGAGGGCTAGCGCTGCACATGATCGCCTCAGTACTCCTCGGGGATTACTCTCCACCAAAATTGAGCGACCTTGGGTGGCAGCGCTGATACCTCTTTGATCAAGGGGAAGAATTCGTAAAGCATGAGGTCTCGTTGGAGATACAACGGATAGAAACATTTCTTCCTGCTGATCTCCTTTTTTACCAGGAATTCGTTGTGTCAAGAGATGCGTGATCCTTCCACGAATAACCATTTGCGGAATAGCTACCGCGATCTCTCTCAATGCACGCATGCTTACAACGCGAGGTGAAGAGAAGATCCATAAATCATCTGCGGCTTCCAGAATCCACGTTGAGAAGAGAGTATCCCAGCGCCGATCCGATGAGGAAAGTTCTGAGTGAATAATGAGACCAAGATCAATAAGCATGAAATCAACTTTCTGACTCGCCTCAAGAATTAAATCAATTGCACTGGAAGCATTTTGGCGAGTGATCTCAAAAATTTGTAGCGCTGGGCTTACCTCCCTGAGAGCATCCTTATTCGCATGCCGCTCCCCCAAGATTGTTGCAACCGCTGGCACCTGGTGATTGGCATCGACGAGAAGTACCTTCTTGCCGGTTAAGGTGAGTTCGATGGCAAGATTAAGTGCGGTCAGTGTCACTCCCTCGCCATGATTGACTCCCGCTAAAGCAATCATTCTGCAACGTGATGGGATCTGCTGTGTAACCGCTGCTCTCACCATTGGCGCTCTATGTGGCGAACGAATCATCGCGAGTAAGTCGATCTCATCTCTCGGCCGTGCGAGATACCCATCCTTTGCCTCACGCTGATGGGATGCTAAAAAACCAATCGCCCGATCTAGGTGAGGTAAAAGAGTTTCAACTGTCTTGGAATCTAAATCTGAAATATCACTGGAATAGATAAGAAGAGGTTTAGCCTGCGTTGTGGTTGAGAGATACTTCTGCAGAGATGCCACATCTAGTGCTCGGAAGACCACGCTCCAACCATGTGAGAAGAGCGTTCCTGCGACCATTGCCTCAAACTCTGGATCATTTATTGCAGTTACTACATTGAGTTCAACCATTTGATTTAACAATCACCAGTCTTCCATTTGAAGTGCCGGCGAGAAGTCTTTGAACTTGCGAGTTATCAACTGAGACGGTGATTGCCAGCCCGTTTCCAAAGTTGGAACTCTTGCGATCAATCGAGCGAAGAAATACTCCAGTCAATAAGAGTTCTGGAGTGCTTAGACTCTGGGAATCCTGAGGTTCTGGAACCCAGTAAATACTGATTGGCTCACCTATCTCAATTGTCGCCGGAATATCTGAAGGAGAGACGTTGAGTGGAACCTGCTCGGCATCAAACTCCTGAAGATCTTCGGTGACTGCGTGAGTTGTCACAAACTCTCCCGCTGCGATGTATCTCGTTGTAGTTGATCCGATTGGTGATAGATCTTCAGCCATGTAAAGATCTCGATTAGCGACAAGGGAAGCGTCGATAAGTTCTAGATCGCTAGATGTGAGCAAAGATCCAGCGGCAACAGGGTGTGAGACAACCCAATATCCAGTGCTGCGATCAGAGAGCGCCGCAAAGATAAATGATGAGAACAACGCAGCTAGGAAGAGCACGCCAGCGACAATGACTCGTGGTGATTTCAGCGAAAGCGAAGAATTAATCTGATGTGACATAAGGGTGGAGCAAACGCTATTACTAGCAAAATTGTCGCCTCATATCCACAGTCAACCTTTAGGTTGAGGCAGAACCAACCCTCAGGCTGATGGATCACTAAAGCCTGGTGGCAATGCTGATGCAATGACAACCTACTCAAACTCGAATTACACATTAACTGCGCAGACCGAAGAACAGGCGCTGTGGAGCCATCCCATACTCGATCTCTACCCAGATTCTCCACGATTTGAACCGCTTCCCCCTTTATCAATTCAAAAGGCGAAGCTCTATCTAGTTCCCTCACACTTTGGAGAAGATTTCGAAGGAGATGATTTCCCAGAACCAACTTCAGCCAGTGAGCTACCTGAATTGCATACATGGACAATGACATTTGTCGTAGCGCTACTTGAAATATGGGCCGGCAGAAGACAGCCTGCGCAATTAATGGCTCGCTGTCATAGAGTTATTTATAACGAGCTGATCAGAAAAACTGGTTCGCAGAAAGAAGTTGGCAGAGTAAGAACAATTCACCAAAGTGAACCACTAGATGGAATCTGTGAATCAACCATCACTGTCCGTTTTGGCGAACGGATGCGAGCAATCGTGATTCGCTTTGAGGGCGTTGATGGTCGGTGGCTATGCACCGAATTGGATCTGCTTTAAAAGTTAAGCAGCACCATGACAACGCTTGTACTTCTTGCCTGAACCGCATGGGCAAGGAGCATTGCGTGTGACTTCATTCTTTGTCACAACACCTGATTCATCAGCAGCGGTGTAAGAAAGTGCGCTGACTTGAGCAGGTTTTGCATCAATTGCTGGCGCTGAAACCTTTTTGCCATCTTCAACGTTTACTTCAACATTGAAGACCAGGCTGGCAAGTTCTTCCTTGATTGCATCCATCATTGCAGCGAAGAGTTCGTAACCCTCACGCTGGTATTCAACAAGAGGATCACGTTGAGCCATTGCTCGAAGGCCGATTCCTTCTTGCAGATAATCCATCTCGTAAAGATGCTCGCGCCACTTACGATCAAGAACTGAAAGGAGAACCTTGCGCTCAAGTTCGCGCATAACCTCAGAACCAAGTTCGGCTTCACGCTTTGCGTACGCTGCTTCTGCATCTTCAATAATTCGTGATGCTAGGAAATCTGCATCAAGGCCGCCGAGTGAACCTACCTCAGTGATAAGCCCATCAATTGTGATTGAAATTGGATAGATAAGACGTAGTGCGGTCCAGAGTTTCTCTAGATCCCAATCCTCTGCAAAACCTTCAGCTGTCTCCGCATCGACATAAGCCTGAATCGTGTCTGCCAAGAACTGCCCTACCTGTGTAGAAATGTCTTCGCCTTCAAGGACTAAACGTCTTTCGCCATAGATAACTCCGCGCTGGCGGTTCATTACATCGTCATACTTAAGAACATTCTTACGAATCTCAAAGTTCTGCGCTTCTACCTGAGTCTGAGCAGATTTGATCGCGTTGCTCACCATCTTTGATTCGATGGGAGCATCATCTGGAAGTCCAGCTGCAGATAGGAAGCGCTCAACCATTCCTGAGTTAAATCGACGCATCAAATCATCTTGTAGGGAAAGGTAGAAACGTGACTCACCTGGATCACCTTGGCGACCAGATCGTCCGCGAAGCTGGTTATCGATACGGCGTGATTCGTGACGCTCTGTACCTAGAACGTAGAGACCACCGAGAGAGACAACCTCTTCGTGGCCTGATGCAACGGCAGCCTTCTGCTTTGCTAACTCTGTAGGCCAAGCAGCTTCATACTCTGCTGCATTATCTACCGGTGAGATTCCGCGACGTTGTAATTCAAAATCGGCCATAAATTCAGGGTTGCCGCCGAGCATAATATCTGTACCTCGGCCTGCCATATTTGTTGCAACGGTTACTGCGCCTTTAACACCAGCACGAGCAATAATCATCGCTTCACGTTCGTGATGCTTTGCGTTGAGTACTTCGTGCGGAATGCCATTCTTCTTCAAAACTGAAGAGAGTTCCTCTGACTTTTCAACGCTAACGGTACCCACCAAGACTGGCTGACCCTTGCGATGGCGCTCAACGATATCTTGAGCAACAGCAAGAAACTTTCCAGCCTCGGACTTATAGACCAAATCTGCCGCATCGATACGTTGCATAGGACGATTGGTAGGAATTGGTACAACGCCAAGTTTATAAATCTGATGAAATTCAGATGCCTCGGTCATCGCAGTTCCCGTCATACCTGAAATCTTTTCGTAGAGACGGAAATAGTTCTGTAATGTAATTGTCGCAAGGGTCTGATTTTCATCCTTGATTTCAATACGCTCTTTGGCTTCAAGAGCTTGATGCAGACCATCGCTATAGCGGCGCCCTGAAAGCATGCGGCCGGTGTGTTCATCAACGATGAGGAGCTCACCATTCATCACCACATAGTCCTTGTCGCGCTTGAAAAGTTCCTTGGCGCGCACTGCATTGTTGAGATATCCAATAAGTGTTGTATTTGCAGCCTCGTAGAGATTTTCGATTCCCAGCAATTGCTCGACCTTAGTAACGCCTGCTTCAATCACTGCGATTGTCTTCTTCTTTTCATCAATCTCGTAATGAGTATCGCGTGAAAGCTGGTTGACGATATTTGAAAATTCTACGTACCACTTAGTTGCTTTATCGGCTGGACCGCTAATGATCAAAGGCGTACGTGCTTCATCGATAAGAATTGAGTCAACTTCGTCCACAACTGCAAAGAAGTGATCGCGTTGTACGCAATCTTCAAGGCTCCACGCCATGTTGTCACGCAGATAATCAAATCCAAATTCGTTATTTGTTCCATAGGTGACATCGCAGTTATACGCTTCACGACGCTCTGCTGGCGACATGCTGTTAACGATGACGCCTACAGTCAGACCGAGGAATCGGTGAATACGTCCCATCCATTCGCTATCGCGCTCGGCTAAGTAATCATTTGTGGTTACAACGTGAACACCTTTACCTGCAAGAGCGTTTAAATATGATGGAAGTGTGGCAACAAGAGTCTTGCCTTCACCGGTTTTCATTTCAGCGATATTGCCCATGTGCATCGCTGCACCACCCATGAGCTGAACATCATAATGACGCTGACCTAGGGTGCGCTTTGCTGCCTCGCGAACAACTGCAAATGCTTCTGGAAGTAAGTCATCAAGATCTTCGCCCTGTGTCAGACGAGTTCTGAATTCCTGAGTTTTTGCGCGAAGTGCCTCATCAGATAGCGGAGCAATTGACGACTCAAAAGAGTTAACTTCTATAGCAATCTTTGAGAGGTGGCGAAGAATCTTTCCTTCACCTGCACGCATAATCCGATCAAGAATCGATGACATCTACAAACCTTTCAGAGACTTTCTTTGCCAGAGAACCTGACGGGCTGAGTTCCCCCACTCGTCACTGGGTATATCGTAGGGGTTTGGCAACGCAAGCAGTAACAGCGCCAATCACCGTATAGCCCGCGCCATGAAGGGCTCTTCCCGCCTCTCGTAGGGTCGCACCCGATGTAACTAAGTCATCGATGATGATTACGGGAATATTTGAGGATTCCTCTCGGTTCGCGCATCTCATTGATTGACTGAGATTTATCTCTCGTGAACGAGAATTCAAGGTTGTTTGATCTTTTACTTTTCGTGAATGACTCAAGATCGCTCTCACACGAACTATTGGGGCACGTGAGACTTCATACGTTCGTTCCAAAATAAAATCACGACCACGTTTACGGGTATTCATTTTTCGTGAAGGAATTGGAACAAGGTCAGCAATGCCAACTTCACTGTAGAAATATGCCAAGCTGTGAGTGAGAGCTTGATGAATCAACCGATCGGCATCGTGAAGTGCTCCCTCTTTTGCGCCAAGTAAGACTTTCTGTGCAACTGGTGAATAAGCAACAGCAGAGTAAACCGGAAAAGAGTGATTAAGTGTGGAGATACGGCTTCGGTAGATGTGTGGGTGCCATGAAGCACGACATGTTGAACAGATTCCAATACCAAGTTGGCGACACCCAAGGCATCGAGAGGGGAAGATTAATTCAGAGAGTGCTGACAGTGTGATCACGGGGATGATCATCACTACTTAAATCAGGTTGCTCTTAACTTCACTTCTCTTATGTGGATTAACAGGGAGTGGTCTTCCAGAGATTTCATTCCCGGCGATACGAGGAAGTGTGAGCACGAAATTCGCACCATCTCCTGGCGCACCCCACGCATCGAGTTCACCGTTGTGGAGTCTGGCATCTTCTAGGGCAATTGAAAGACCTAAGCCTGTACCGCCACGTGTACGGGCTCGCGATGGATCGGCGCGCCAGAATCTATCGAAGACGCGAGTCAGCGATGCTTCTTCCATTCCTTCTCCATGATCGCGAACACTTACTGCCACTTCGGTTCGCGTTTCCACACATTCAATCTCAATCGGCTTTCCTTCAGAGTGATCGAGAGCGTTTGAGATTAAGTTGCGCATGATCCGTTCCACTCGCCTAAAGTCAGCGCGAATGTGCACTGGAGTTTTTGGTGCAACTACTGATATCTGTGATTCAGGAGAGTCAAGAACGATGCCAAGGTCTGAAACACAGCGGCGCACAAGTCCCACAAGTTCAAAATCAGTAGGTTCTAGAACTGCCACTTCTGCATCAAAGCGACTTACCTCCAACAACTCTTGCAGGAGTTTTTCAAAGCGGTCGATTTGCGCGAGCAATAGCTCTGCACTTCGAGCAATGACGGGATCAAAACTCTCTCGCTGGGCATAGATGACATCCGATGCCATACGCAAGGTGGTCAGTGGCGTTCTGAGTTCATGCGAAACATCAGAGACAAATCGTTGCTGGACTTGCGAGAGATTTTCTAATCGACTGATCTGAGCTTTGATGGATGTTGCCATCTCATTGAAAGCATTTCCAAGAGTTGCAATCTCATCATTACTTTCGATCTGTAGTCGCTGAGTGAAATCCCCCTGAGTAAAGAGGCTGGCAACTCGAGCGGCATCACGGACTGGCTTAACAACCTGTCGAACCACGAGCCAGGTGATCAGAGCGATCAAGAGAAGGAGCACTATTCCGGTAAGTAGAAGTGAGTTTTGAACAAGATCTAGCGTCACACCCTGACTTGCTAGGGTAAAGACTAAATACATTTCATAGCGGCCAGAATCAGGTATTGATACACGTTGTCCAACGTAGAGCGCATCAATAGTTTTACCTGTTCGATACGTTAGCGGTGCAAATTCGTACGATAGATCCGAATTTTTAGAGATCTTGCTTCGCAATTCTTTTGGGATTGTGGTTGCCAGTAAATCATTTGAGGCAAAACTGTAATTAGGCTGCTGGCCATTCTTTGCTGTTTCACCCTTTTCGAAAACTTTAAGGAGAATTATCTCGCGTGCACCATCAGTGTTTCCTAATGTGGTAGATGATGTAATCACATCAGTTACCTGTACTTGAATTTGAGGCTGAGAAGCACCTTCAACAAGGAGGAATTGGTAACGGGCGTTATAGAAGACCGAGCGCGCATCTGCTAGAGATGAATCTAGGTTAACTCTTTTTATTCCATCTGAAAGCTGTGAGTAAAGCGCTGAACCTGTCAGCCAAACAACTCCAAGAGATAGGAGCACCGTTGAGAGGATTACCTTTGCTGCAAGAGATTGTCGAAGAGGCTGACGTTGTGGCCTCATTAGGATGCGCCTACAACTCCAGCTTTATATCCCACTCCTCGTACAGTCATAACGATTGTTGGATGCTCTGGATCGTGTTCGACTTTAGAACGAAGACGTTGAACGTGGACATTTACCAAACGTGTATCGGTTGAATGACGATATCCCCAGACTTCACTCAAAAGAGAATCTCGAGTGAAGACGCGACCAGGTTCTTTGGCCAGTGCCACGAGAAGATCAAATTCAAGGCGAGTGAGCGCAATGAGTTTTGCTCCGCGCCGCACCTCATGAGCGGTAACGTCAATTGCTAAATCACCGATAGTTAGGAATCCCTTTACATCGGCATTTGTACGACGAAGTCGTGTGCGAATACGTGCAATTAACTCAGAGGGGTGTTTAAAGGGTTTAACCATGTAATCATCTGCGCCAGCTTCAAGCCCGGCAACAATATCTTGCGTATCGCCCTTGGCGCTTAACATAACAATTGGCACCATAGATTCGGCGCGAATTAATTTACAAACTTCTACTCCATCAAGACCTGGCAACATCACATCGAGGAGAACAAGATCTGGTGGATTGTTTCGAAAAACTTCCATGACCTCGTCTCCACGACTGACTAGATCTACGTCGATGCCGGCACCTGTTAAAACGATGCCGAGCATCTCCGCAAGATCCTGGTCGTCATCGACGACCATGACTAAGGTCATTAGCTACCGTGCTCCCAAGAGTTGAGGTACATATCTTGAGCTGGTGTTAATACGTCAATACGACCACCCATAGAAATCAACTTCAGTGAAGCAACTTCCTTGTCAATGTATTCAGGAACCATGTGAACGCCAGCCTTAAGGTTCTTTGCTTCCTTAACAAGGTATTCAGCTGTGAGTGCCTGATCAGAGAATGACATATCCATTACTGACGCTGGATGTCCTTCTGCTGCGCCAAGATTTACAAGACGGCCTTCTGCAAGAAGAAGCAGGCGACGACCATCTGCAAGAACATACTCATCTGTTTGGTGGCGCATCTTTGAATTCTTCTTCTTTGAATTCTGCTCAAGCCAAGCCACATCGATTTCGATATCGAAGTGTCCTGAGTTAGCCATGATTGCTCCATCCTTCATGACAGCAAAGTGCTCGTCACGAAGTACGTCACGGTTACCCGTAACAGTAATGAAGACATCGCCAACCTTTGCAGCATCGAGCATTGGCATGACTCGGAAGCCTTGCATCATCGCATCGAGAGCCTTTGTTGGGTCAATTTCAGTAACGACGACATCTGCGCCCATACCCTTTGCACGCTCTGCAACACCCTTACCGCAGTAACCAAAACCTGCGACAACAACAATACGTCCTGCAAGCAAGAAGTTTGTTGCGCGGAAGACGGCATCAAGTGTTGATTGGCCGGTTCCGTAACGGTTATCGAACATGTGCTTTGTATCGGTGTCATTGACAGCGATCATTGGGAAAGTAAGAGCTCCATCTTTAGCCATCTGGTTCAGACGGATAACACCTGTTGTGGTCTCTTCGCAGCCACCAGTGATGGTTGGAAGAAGTTCACGACGAGTTGTGTGAAGTGTGTTAACGAGATCGCAACCATCATCAAAAACTTGGTGCGGTTCGATATCTAGTGCAGCGTTGATGTGTGAGTAATAGCCATCACGATCAACTGCGTTGCGAGCAAATACAGAGATTCCATATTCATGGACAAGTGCTGCTGCTGTGTCATCTTGTGTTGACAGAGGATTTGATGCACAAAGTGCAATCTCTGCTCCGCCTGCCTTCAAAACGCGCATCAAGTTAGCTGTTTCAGTAGTGACGTGCATACATGCTGAAATTCTTACTCCGGCAAATGGTTGTGACTTTTCAAAACGCTCTCTGATTTGAGCAAGAACTGGCATGTTGCGCTCAGCCCACTCAATGCGCTTGCGGCCTTCGGCAGCAAGTGATGCATCTGCGATGTCATGTTTTGGTGTTGTTTGTGTGGTTGTCATAACTCTTCTCCTCTACACGGTAGGTGATTAATTGCTTACCTAAGGCGTAGGGCTCTACTTGCTAGGTTGCTGTAGGCCAAGATTACTGGGTAAAGAGGCTACTTGCCACCTATGAGGGCTAAGACCTGCGCAGAAACTTTCTTCATGAGTGCAGCAGAGTTAGCCTCAACGTTGAGTCTAAGTACAGGTTCAGTGTTTGAGGCGCGGACGTTAAACCACCAATCGCCGCTTTCAACAGTGAGGCCATCCAAGTGATCTGTAGTGATGCCTCCTATATCTAAATTCATAGCTAAATAATGTGACTCAATCGACTCCATCACAGACTGTGCATCACTGACAACTGAATTAATTTCTCCACTAGATGAGTATCGATTATATGAATGCAATAACTCGCTGAGTGTTCCTTTTGATTCAGAGAGTGCAGCAAGAGCGTGAAGGGCAGCCAACATTCCTGAATCAGCTCGCCAAAAATCTCTAAAGTAGAAGTGGCCTGAGTGCTCACCACCAAAAATCGCACCTGTCTCTGCCATCAATTTCTTAATGTAGGAATGTCCCACTCGTGATCGAACGGCTGTCCCACCATTTTCTTCGATTACTTCCTTCACACTTCTCGATGAGATCAAATTATAAATAATTGTCGATCCTGGAACGCTTGCAAGCGCGCGATCGGCAATAAGTGCTGTCAACGCTGATGGGTTAACTAAATCGCCTTTTTCATCTACCAAAAAGCAGCGATCTGCATCCCCATCAAATGCCAAGCCAATATCGGCCTTGTGCTTCTTGACCGCTTTTGAAAGATCTTGCAGATTCTTTGGGTCAATTGGGTTGGCTTCATGATTAGGAAAGGTGCCATCTAACTCAAAGTACATTTCAATAATTTCAGCGTTGAGCTTCTTGAAGACCGCAGGCGCGGTATATCCAGCCATTCCATTTCCAGCATCGATCACAACTTTGAGCGGTCGCATTGAACTCAGATCCACAAGGCTGAGTAGGTGTTCCACATATTCTTCAAGTATCGGCTGAGAACGTTCCACACCAACGCTACGAAGTTCAATGGGTGAACCTTGCTCCACAAATTTCTCGATTGTCAGCAAGCCAGATTCTTTTCCAATGGGCCGCGCACCACTGAGACACATTTTTATGCCGTTATATTCAGCTGGATTATGGCTTGCAGTAAACATCGCACCGGGCATATTCAACTTACCCGCTGCAAAATAGAGCATGTCTGTAGATGCCAAACCAATTCGAATGACATCTAAACCTTGGGATGTAATTCCTGCTGAGAAGGCATCGGCAAAAACTGGAGAGGAAGGACGCATATCCTCGCCAATAACTACGGTGCCTGGTTCTCGCTCTTGTTGAAGAAATCGAGCAAATGCCACTCCGGTTGCAAAGCAAAAGTCGGCAGTGATCTCGGTGTCGACTAGACCTCGTACGTCATAGGCTTTAAAGATAGACATTTGAGAATTCCTTAATTTGGAACTGCGCGAAGATGTCCACGACGCACACCTATGTGAGGCGCGCTCTGCTCTTGCTCAGAGAAATTTTCATCGCTCTGTGGGATTGTTGCTGCAGCTTCACGTACCGCATCTGCAATTGCCATCAAGTCATCTTCTGTTGGTCCAGAACCAGATTGTGAAATTTCTTCCTTGATTACCGACCAACCATTTGGAACAGTTAACTTGCGAGCATGAAACTCACATAAATCATAGGCATGCGGTTCTGCAAAGGTAGCCAGAGGTCCAAGAACGGCAGTCGAATCTGCATAGATGTAGGTAAGGGTCATTGTTGCCATTGCGCGACATGTCGCACGCGAGCACCCTCTACCTGTTCGTACCGCCGAAGTCATAGATAGAAGATTAGTGGGAATCGGTTCGGCTATGGATTTAAGACACGGATATTTGCACTAGGAAGTAGTACACGGGTCAGTTCACTTCCAGGGACAAGTGGGAAGTAGCCGTATCCGCTCTGAGTCGAAATTAGTGCACCGCCGTAAGTCTTGTCGCTGACTTTCGTAAAGTTAATTGTTCGCGCGTTTTCCGGCACCTTTAAGGTGGCGATGCCTTCTCCAGTGACTGTGAATTTCTTCTCTTTCTTATTTGTGTAGAGAACTGAGATTGAGATTGACACCTTCTCCCCCGAGAAGACAAGTGTTGGCGCAAGTCCACTCACCGCTAATGAGTATTCCTTCATCGGCGCTGTCGAAGTACTCCACACAAAATCAGACTTTGATTGCGCATATGTTGATGAATACACAGAGCCCACAACGGGGCGATCAGATGAAATTTTGAGAGCGAAGGTAGTTGGAACCAGTTGAGGGTTCAGGGCAATCTCTGTGACGATCCCAGCCTTTATAACTCGATCATCAAATCCCACAGGAATAAATGAGCCCTTGGTTGAGATAAGTTCAACGGAGATGCGCGCATCTACATCACCGGGTGCGATGATTCGCAAGGTGTGACCGAGCGCCTTTCCGGAACGTTTCATATGCGGAATTGCAGGAATCACAATTACTCGGCTCGGATCTGGTGCCGCGTTAACCATTTCGCCACCGAGAGATCTAAGTCCACGACCACGCTCGTCCACGAGGAATGCATTAACTCGACCAGAACGTGGTGCAATGTGAAGCGCAATTCGTTTAGCACCCGGATCTAGTGAGTCAAGATTCTGCACAACTGATGAATTTGCTTTTAACGTTATAACTTTCGACGGCCGAATTCCTGATTCACTCCAGACTTCTACATCGATAATTGCCTCACTCAAACCACTATTGATCAAAATTAATTTGCCCTTACTTGTTACATCGGCAGCTCCTCCTACAAACCATTGAGAGGTAGATGGCGCTGAACAAATTGTTGCACCAGCCCATACCCCCTTCTTGATCTGCCAGACAGGTGAAGTCATATTCTTTGTCTCAAGAATTGTTGGGCTCGAACTTTGCATCAAACGCAGTGTTCGGGTTGGTTTGAAGATTGTTGTCTTCTTACCCAAAACCCTCGATCCAGTCTGAGTTGATGGAACTGAAATCGCGCTGCTCTCACCAGATGGTGTCGCAGGGCAAACTACAGGTGGATAGTTTTCTGAGATGTCACTTTGCGTTACAGAAACTGGCGTGAGATTGCTGAGGGCAAGGGTTGCAGTGACCGCGGCAATGAGGATGAGAGGGCGTTTGAATCTCATGCGAGCTCTCTCTCAGATATCTCTCGTTTGCGGCGACCACTCGGTGCGGCAAAGAGTGCAAAGGTGAGAAGAATGATGAGGTGCAGTGAGATCCATCCCCGTCTAACGGATCCGTCATAAATTAAGAGCACTGGCCCAGCTTCATCAACGGCAAACTGTGGAAGTGAGAGATCACTCTTAATGCGCGTTAATCGCTCTCCATTTTGCACGAGGTGCCATGAGCGACTGTAACTTTCTGTAAGTGTTACCACGCCGGCCGTTGTGACCATGTATTCATCTGCCACAGACGTTGGAGCAAGAAGTGAAGACTTGCCACTTGAATCGGTGAGAATCAGATTTCCGGTTGCACCAGCAACCTTCCACACAATTCCAGCAGATGTTGAGGATGCTCGAATAAAACCACCAAGTCCATCGATGGTCTGAACAAGGGTTCCCTGGAATGGTGACTTGAGGAAGAGATAAGTTATTCCATAACTCGCAAAAGTCTTACTGCTAGTAACTCCACTTCCATCTGCAAGAGCGGTAACAGCTAAAACGATCTCGGAAACTTCTGTTGGCGCAACATCAGCATCTCCCAGCGAGACATCACTTCCACGAGCAATGTAGTAATTCAAAGATGGAGTTGTTCCAACAAGTCTTTCACGCAGAACAAGAGTTTTCGATTGCGTCTCTATTGCAAGATATGGCGGAAGCACTTCGCCCTGTGCCGATTGCAAAGGCGCCTTTGGTCCTTGCGTTGCGATCCACCCAGTGGCACCGACAGCATAAATAGCAGAAACGATAACTAGGGCTGAGACTGCAAAGTGGCGGTAATTCACATGTGTTGCGATCAAACGTTCACGAACTTTATCGAGAATTGCAACTGAAGCGTAGAGAGCGGCCAAGGTTGCAATTGCGATGAATACGCCTGCGTAGATGAAGTTGGGAGTTGTTGTTCCTTTTCCAGTAATGGTAAATGTAGAAGAGATGGTTGCGATACAAATAAATGAAGCACCAATTACTGAAACTTTTCGTGCGCGCTCGATGGAGAAGAGTCCGACTGCGAGAATCAGGACAACTGGGCTAACCAGCCACCAGGGAAGTGATCCTGCTCCGCCTGGGTTTGCAGTGAATGCAAGGTTTGCCCCACCACCTGCTGAAAGAAGACCGATATCAATGAGGAATTTCTTCGGCGAACTTATGATTTCTAAGCTCCATGGAATTGTCAGCGCCAGTGGGGAAAACAAAAGGATGGCACGGCGGGTCAATAGAGAATAGAGACGGGGTTGATTTGGCTGACTTCGCCACTCAATTACATCGTAAGAAATCGCCAACAAAGTGAGAATGAGCAGCACGATGAAGAACGGCGGTGCAAAGGCGAACATAAGTGCAAGTAAGAGCGAGAGTGCTGACATCTTTCGGATCGAAAATTCATCAATTTTTCTCCACTGCATGGCCACTTCCACAAGGAAAGGCGCCAGAATCATTACGACCAGAATTCCAATGCGTCCTGAATTAACTGCTGAAATACTTATCGGAGAGATTGCGTAAAGGAGCGCTGCCGAGGCGGTGATGAAGCGGTTCTCGCTGACTTGCTTGACCACACGGTGGCCTGACATAAAGAGCAAGAGTGGTGCAACGATGAAGAAGAGTGAGATCAAGAGAGAGACATTTCCAAAAGTGAAAATGGAGGCTATTGCGATGATTGGCATCCAAAGCGGCGATGCGCTCTTACTTCCTAATCCAACTTCATGCCATGGGGCGAAGTAAAAATCCCATAAATCTCTCGCCCCTGATGGTGAAGGGGCAAGTGATCCTCCAGATACAGCGCCAATCCGATTTCTCGACCAGATTAGTGTGAGAAGTACGAGAAAGATAAAGATGATGACAAAAGGCTTGCGAAATATCGAACTCCATTTACGAGAAACAACAGGAGTGAGCAAATCTTCTTCTTCTAATTCTTTCTCGGTGGGAAGATCTAGAAGTGATTCATCAAGCAGAGATTCCTCCGTCGGCTTGAGAATAAAATCTCTGAGCGAGGCAGCAGCACGATCAATTGCTAAACGAAGTTGGCGCCCTCTTGAAGGAATAAATCGGGAGACAACGCCGGGCGATACAAGACGTGTTAATCTGCGCGCCTTTCTTGCCTTAAGTAACTCCCCCGGTTTAACCAAAAGATTTCCAATTGCAAGAATTTCATCTGCCGCGTACCCCGGAAGTTTTGCAAAGAGATAGCCCACCGCTCGCAGAACTGCAGAGCCAAGGAGTTGCAATGCCAGAAGCGGAAGTAACCACCATGTCGCATTCGCCAAGAGAACATAGGCAGCGTTCTGGCGATCCAATAAAAGTGGGCGATGAAGAAATGCACCCTTGACATCAATTTCTCGTCGCTCTGTTGCAGAGGCCTGCGCGTGATAAGCAATGGCATCGGTAACGACAATTGCTCCGTGACCTGCTGCGTGGAGTCGCCAGCCAAAATCAACGTCATCGCGGAATAGTTCGAGATTCTGATCAAATCCACCGAGCTCTTCAAAAACACTCCTACGAATCAGCGCGCCAGCAGTACTCACTGCCAATACTTCTGCAATCCCATCATGTTGACCTTGGTCATATTCTGAATCTTCTAAACCAGTCCAGCGCGCACCGTTTGTTGCAATGCTAATTCCGATTTCAAGAAGGTGTGTGCGATCGTGCCAACCAAGTAATTTTGGCCCAGCCATAACTACGTTGGGGCGATCATCTATCGCTGCAAGCAGAGCTTCTAGTGCACCTGGTGCTGGCGCGCAATCGTCGTGGAGAATCCAAAGCCACTCGTTCTCAATTGTTGGTGGCAGTTTTTCTACAGCAGATGCAATTGCTGCACCGAATCCAGTTTCGCGCGGCATTGTAAGAATTGGTATGCGAGCGCCTTTAAGTAATTTTGCCGATGCATCCGTTGAACCAGTATCGACAGCAACAATGTGATCGAAGGCTCGTGTCTGTGATGCTAACGATGCAACGACCTCAGGCAACCACGTTGCCCCATCATGGACAACGAGAATCGCGCTGACGCGATGTAAAGACATTGCTTACGCTGGGCGACGCTTCAAACGGCGACGCTCGCGTTCGGAGAGTCCGCCCCAAATTCCAAAACGCTCATCATGGGCAAGTGCATATTCAAGACACTCTTGACGAACATCGCATGAAAGACAGACGCGCTTTGCTTCGCGAGTTGAGCCGCCTTTTTCTGGGAAGAAAGCTTCTGGATCAGTCTGGGCGCAGAGTGCGCGCTCTTGCCACGAGAGTTCAATGTTCTCGCCATTTGCTAATTGAATAGTTGGTCCAGCAGTGGGGGCTGATGGCTTGCCAGTCGATGTTCCTTCTGGGCGGATTGGCATTTGCTAATCTCCTCAAGTCATTAGGGCCCGGTCCGAGAGTGGATAACGGGTCGCTAGGAGTGAATTACACGCTTGTAATCCCTTCCTGTCAACTCCCGAAGTACACCTTCAGGGTTGGAAAATGGTCATTCTTTCGCCAAAGTGAGCGTAAATTCCCCAAAAAATCGACAAATAGCGCCGCTAAAAAATTATTGGAAGGTTCTGACTTTGGGAGATATATCTATCTTCGAAAGAGCTGTTCTCTTCAACAACGGCAGCAGCTGCTAAGAAGCATCGCCTCAGATGTGCACCTGCTTTGACGATCGAGCCAGCCGAGACAATGCAATTATCGAGTACCGCACCAGCGCCAATCACTGCACCTGCACCAATTGAGGTTCCACCAGTTAACACAGCGGTGGGGTCAACTTCTGAAGTGGGTGAAATCAAAGAGCTGGCTCCGACCAAATCTTGAGATCCCTTAAAGAGCGCTCCTGGATTACCAATATCGAGCCAGTATGCAGCCTCTTTGTATGCGAAAACTCGTCGGTCTTCGTTAATGAGCTGAGGGAAAGTTTCACGTTCGACAGATACAACAGTATCGCGTGGAATTGAGTCGATAACTTCGCGCGTAAAGATATAACAACCAGCATTAATCCAATCAGTTACTGGATTCTCCATCTTCTCCAAAAATGCCTCTACGCGGCCATCTGCTGTGGTTGGAACGCAACCAAAAGCGCGAGCATCTGCAACCTGAATTAAGTGCAGGGTGACATCAGCGCTAGATTTTTTATGGAATTCAATTTGGGCAGCAAGATTGTGTTGGCTGAGAACATCACCATTGAAAATCACCACCGCTTCATCAGGTGTGCCTTTATCTAAATGTGCAGCAGCATTAGCAATGGCTCCTCCAGTACCTAGAGGTTCTTTCTCCACTGCATAACGTAGATCTATCCCCCACTTACTACCGTCTCCAAAGTAAGGGATGAAAACTTCTGAGAGATAAGAGGTTGCCAGAACTAAGGTGGTAATTCCGGCGCGTTGTGCTGCAAGAATTTGGTGCTCAGTTACCGGTTTACATGCAACAGGAAGCATTGGTTTTGGAATCTCTGAAGTGATGGGGGCTAAGCGGGTTCCGCGGCCACCTACAAGCAAAATTCCAACCGTCATGGTTTATGCGCCAATCGCAGCCATAATGCGAGTAGCGGCATCTTTCACAGCAGCATCCGTTGCCGTCATTGCAACGCGAATATGCTGGCTGCCATCTGGGCCGTAAAAAGTACCTGGAGTCGCGAGAATTCCGATCTCTGCCAGCCATTCGACTGATTTCCATGCATCTTCGTTTCGTGTGCACCATATATAAAGTCCGGCAACGCTGTCATCAATTCGAAATCCTGCTGCCTCAAGTGCTGGCTTTAATGTTGCGCGTCGAGAGTTATAACGCACGCGAGCAGTTGCAACATGTTCATCGTCGCCAAGTGCTGCTGTCATCGCCTTTTGAACAGGGAGTGCAACCATCATGCCCGCATGTTTTCTAATCTCCCGAATTGCTGCGATCAGTGCCGGATCGCCCACCATGAAGGCAGCGCGATAGCCCGCGAGTGAAGAACGCTTTGATAGCGAATGAACGGCAAGTAGGTTCTTGTTATCACCATCGCTATAAGCAAAAATCGAGGTCGGGGTAACGCCATCGCCAAATTCCAAGTAACACTCGTCTGAAATAACTACTGCATTATTCTTGCGCGACCATTGAATGATTGCGCGCAGTTCAGCTTCTGAGTGCACGCGACCTGTGGGATTTGCTGGTGAATTTACCCATGCTAAATCCGCCTTCGGCCACTGTGACGCATCGATATCGACTGCAATCTCGTTAGATTGCGCCAACATAGCGCCTACGAGATAAGTTGGATATGCAATCTTTGGATAAAGCACAGTCTGGGATTGAAGAAAAGTTGGTAGCCATGCCACTAATTCTTTTGAACCGATTACTGGAAGAACATCAAAGTCTCCGCTTATTCCGAGATGGCTAATCGCCCATGTACGAATTGCTTGCTGTAACTCAGGAGTCCCTGCAGTGGTTGGATAACTTGGAGAGTTTGCACTCTCCGCCAAAACCTTTTGAATAAATTCAGGCGTTGGATCTACAGGTGTTCCTTGTGAGAGATCAATGATCCCTCCTGGGTGCGCACGCGCTTTTACTCCGTACGGAGCAAGTGCATCCCAGGGAAAATCAGGAAGTTTTTTTCTCAACGGCGAGCACATCTGCATGGTCGTGATCTGTGAGACCGACCTTTGCAGCTCCACCTGGGGAGCCAAGTTCTACGAAAAACTCGGTATTAATTTTAGGAAACTCTTTCCAGTCGCCTGGGACATCATCCTCATAGTAGATAGCCTCAACAGGGCAGACAGGCTCACAGGCGCCGCAATCCACGCACTCATCAGGTTGGATGTAGAGCATTCGATTACCTTCATAGATGCAATCAACTGGGCACTCTTCAATGCAGGACTTATCTTTCACATCGATACATGGCTGGGCAATCACATATGTCACGAGCAACCTCCGAAGGGTAAAGAACGGGCAACCTGCAGTTAGAGGGTAATTCTAACCATGCACCATCTGAACTGCACGGTTAATGTGAGCCTATGAGAGCAGGATCTGCAGACCTTGACCCGACGCTGATCGGGCAGCGACTGACCCTGCGCTTGCACGATCCCGAGGGTGGCTACCGCGATCTCGTCGGAGTACTTGAATCAGCCACATCAATTAGAAAACGTTCGGGAGAGATTGTTTCATTTGATCCGAATCAGATCGCAATTGTTCATCCCATTAAGGAAGCCCCCCAAAGGGCTGGCAGCGGCGCTCCCCTGTCACTACGTATCGCCGAACTCGAAGCACTCTCTACGCGCACCTGGCCACCTCTTGAGATTAAGAAGCTAGGTGAATGGCAGATTCGATTATCAGATGGTGTCACCTACCGAGCTAATTCAGTTTTTGTTGCAGGTCCCCCGCCTTTTGGTGACTCCGGGGTCGAGATAGACGATGCGATTGAGCAAGTCGAGAAAATCTTTAACGATGCAAATCTACCTCCGGTCTTTCATCTGGTGACACCCATGTATCAGGAATTTGTTGAGTACCTGCTCGGTAAGGGTTGGCAAGAAAAAGTTGGAGCAGCTTTTATGGTCTATGACATTGTTGGCTCGACTGATAATGCCGAAATTCTTGAAGATAAGGATTTAACTCTTCTCAATGAAGGCTCACCTACTGCAGACTTTTTAGCACTTCATAGTGATGAAATTCTTGAATCGATTATGAACTCGTATCCGGCACGCTATCTATCGATACGTCGCGATGACGTCACTGTTGCAACTGCACGTTTGGCTATTTCAGAATCTTGGGCAATTGTCACAAGGCTCATTGTTGCGGAGTCTCATCGTCGCCAAGGCTTAGCTGAACTGCTTATGAAGTCCGCTATCTCAATCGCGCACGAATTAGGAGCGACGAAAATGTCTCTCCAGGTAGATCGCTCAAATCCTGGTGCCTTAGCGCTCTACGAAAAAATGGGGTTTCGAGTCCATCACACGTATAGCTTTATCGAACGCGAAAACAGAGATACCTGCGCATGTTAAAACTATATGAAACACGCTCACGCGAAGTTTTGCCGATCGAAGGTCGCGACGGAATCCTCAAGGTTTACTGCTGCGGGCCTACCGTATATCGCGATGCCCACGTAGGTAATCTGCGCACATTTTTGCTCTCAGATCTCATCAGTAGAGCGGCAACAATCTCGGGTTTAAAAGTCACCCTCATACAAAACATCACGGATGTCGGTCACATGGCAACAGATCTTGAAGATAAAATCCTTGCGCAATCAAAGAGTGAATCTCTTGATCCCATTGTAATCGCGCGCAAATACGAAGATCGATTCCATATAGATCTCAATCGACTAAATATCCAGCCTGCTAATTTATATCCTCGCGCCAGCGAGAGTATTCCGCTGATGATTTCGGCGATCGAAAAACTCATTGCAGATGGATTCGCTTATGTAGCAACAGATGGCAACGTTTACTTTGATGCTCAATCTTTTCCAACCTACGGTGCAATCAGCGGCAATCGCCTCGATTCATTAAAACCTGGCCATCGCTATGAATACTCAGAAGATGGCGCAAAGCGATTCCATGCAGATTGGGCGCTCTGGAAATTAGCTCGAGATCGCACCGAGATGATCTGGCCTACTCCTTGGGGCGATGGCTACCCTGGTTGGCATATCGAATGCAGTGCAATGTCGATTGAGTATTTGGGGCAAAAGATTGATCTCCATGTCGGTGGAATAGATCTACGCTTTCCACATCACGAGAATGAGCGCGCTCAATCAAATGCGCTCACTGGCAGTGAGGCGATCACGCATTGGATTCATGGAGAGCACTTGCTCTTTGAAGGTCGGAAGATGTCTAAGAGCGCTGGAAATGTTCTCTTACTGCAAGACATCATCGATCGCGGACTTGATCCTCTTGCTGCACGTCTTGCATTTCTCGAAAACCGATATCGGTCGCAGATGGATTTAACGTGGGCTTCTCTTGAAGCAGCTCATGTAACTCTGCGACGTTGGCGCATGCTTGTGCAAGCAGGTCTGCCTGATGCGCAAGTGATTGCAGATCAAGATTTTCTGACAGCGATCTATGCTGATCTTGATACCCCACGTGCGCTACAAAGGTTGCGTGTTATTGAAAAGAATGTGGCCCTTTCTCCGGCGGAGAAGGCTGGGATATTCCGCTTTGCAGATCAAATTCTTGGCTTAGATCTCTCGCGAGTCCCAGAAAAACGAGAGTTGACGGATCAACAGAGCCAACTTTTAAAGGAACGAGAGATTGCCCGTGCCGCTAAAAATTTTGCAGAGAGTGATCGGCTCAGAAGCGCTCTTGAAGAAAGTGGTTTAGAGATTCAAGATGGCCCGCAAGGCCAAAGCTGGAGTTAATCCTTTACGGGAAGAAATATAGAGAGAACAACGATCGTAAGAGCACTTGCTAGAAACGTCATCCCATCTCTATCTCCTTGAACCAATAACTCTCCTCCATCACCGAAGGTTGTTGCATCATTAATAACTATGAGCCAGCCAAGAAGTGCTGCAACTTTGAAACGACGTTTTCCATAATGCCTACCGATTGACCAGAACGTTGCGGCAGATCCGGCTAAAGCAAGAATCAATCCAGCCGGTGGATATGAGAGATGGAGAAAGACGCCGGCAACTGCGGTGAGCGCTCCAACAAGAAAACTAAAGAGATATCTCACTTAGAAATCGACTCCGGCGAGAAGATCTGTTTCACGTCCATCTTTATCAAAAGGTTCATGAGGCTGACCGTGGACGAGTGTGTAGTACTCATTTCCCCATACCTGTAAACCGATGTTATTTGAGAGTGCGAAGAATGGGCCATCAAGTGCGATCTGAGTCTTATGCGCGGCCATCGCATCCATCTTTGCTTGTACATATTCGTTGCCATCAATAAGTGTCGTGACAGCCTCATCATTTTTTGCAAATGGAAGATCATCAGCAGATTCTGCGCCAAAGAAATCAGAACCGAGAGCCTTCATTTTTTCAATTCCATCGGCGATGACTGATTTTGGCATTGTGTTCCAATAAATTTTTGGAATCTTCCATGCAGATCTCTTCGCTGCTTCCATCGCAACCCTGTGGGCTTGAATGTGGTCAGGATGTCCGTAACCACCAATTTCATCATATGTAATCAGGACATGAGGCCGGATCTCATCAATGATCTCTACAAGATGCTGGCTTGCCTGCTCTAAATCAGCTTGCCAAAAAACATCAGGTCGATTATTTGGTGGAGTATCCATCATTCCGCTATCTCGATAAGAGACTTGTGGCGCACCTAGGAATCGAAAATCACTTACTCCAAGGGCTTTCATCGCCTCGGCTAATTCAACTTCGCGATGTGCGCCTAGTTCATCTTTATCTGATGCAGCGATATGTGCCAGCTCAGGAACAAGAACCTCTCCCTCTTCGCCACGAGTGCATGTGACCAGAGTGACCTTCGCGCCAAGGGCTGCATACATAGCCATTGTCGCGCCATTATTTATCGTCTCGTCATCTGGATGAGCATGAACTAAGAGGATGCGAGCTCCTTGAAAATCTTTACGCATCAATAAACCGGCAGGGTTGTATCGATCTGCTTGGCCCAAGCGATAACTCCACCTGAAACGTGTGTGGCATCTTTAAAACCAGCGCTCTTAATGATCGCCAAGCATTCAGCTGAACGAACACCACTCTTGCAATGCACAATGATTGGTTTATCTTGCGGAAGTCCAGCAAGGGCTGTTCCATCGATAAATCCCTGCTTTGGAATCAAATGTGATCCTGGGATGCGAACGATCTCAAACTCACTTGGCTCGCGCACATCAATCAGATAGAAGTCATCCCCATGATCAATTTTCTCTTTCAATGTGGTTACAGAGATTGTTGAATCTGTGACCGCATCTTGCGCCTGTGAAGAGAGCACTCCACAGAATGCCTCATAATCTGGAAGAAGTGCCTTCTGGGTAGCCTTGTCAGAACATAAAGGACAGTTAGGATCTTTACGAATCTTAACTTTTCTAAATTCCATTTCGAGTGCGTCGTAGATCATGAGTTCACCAACAAGTGACTCACCCACACCAGTAATTACCTTGATCGCTTCAGTCGTTTGGATTGAGCCGATAGTTGCACAGAGAACTCCGAGTACGCCACCTTCGGCACATGATGGAACCATTCCTGGAGGTGGTGGTTCTGGATACAAGCATCGGTAGCAAGGACCGTATTCGGCCCAGAAAACACTTGCTTGTCCATCAAAACGATAAATTGAACCCCACACATATGGCTTCTTAAGAAGTACGCAAGCATCATTGACGAGATAACGCGTTGCAAAGTTATCTGTGCCATCAACGATGATGTCGTATTGAGCAAAGATATCCATGACGTTATCGACATCGAGTCGGAGTTCATGAGTAATTACATTGACATAAGGATTGATCTCTAAAATTTTCTCTTTTGCCGACTGTGCTTTGCTCTTTCCGATATCAGATTGGCCATGAATAATCTGGCGCTGCAAATTAGATTCATCAACGGTATCAAATTCGACAATTCCGATAGTTCCGACGCCTGCCGCTGCTAGATACATCAGAGCCGGTGAACCCAAACCACCCGCACCAACACAGAGAACCTTTGCATTCATTAGCCGTTGCTGTCCTGCCATCGCAACATCAGGGATGATCAAGTGGCGGCTATACCTGCGCACCTCATCAACGGTGAGAGCAGGGCCAGGTGAAACGAGTGGAGGTCTCTTCATAATTGGCAATTCTGCCTCAGACTATGAAAGCGTGCCACTTTGCGTCTACGATTAGGGCAATGAGTACTTCGGAGAAGCAAACGATTGGCGATAAGGCGCGTCTACCGCGTGATGAACGTCGGGCGATCTTGCTCAGCGCTGCTCTTGAGGTCTTTACGGCAGCTGGGTATCACTCCGCTGCAATGGATGAGATCGCAGATCGAGCAGGAGTTAGTAAGCCTGTTCTCTACCAACATTTTCCTTCCAAACTAGATCTCTATCTTGCAGTTCTTGATCTGCATATTGATTCTCTTGTCTTTGAAATTCAAAAAGCAATTTCATCTACTCCAGATAATGCGCAAAGAGTTCGCGCAACTGTTGTCGCATACTTTGCATTTATCGAAAATGAAGGCGAAGCATTTCGACTTCTCTTTGAAAGCGATATGAGCGTTGAGCCGCAAGTTCGTGAGCGCCTCAATCGCATGACATATGACTGTGCCGCAGCAGTAAGTGGTGTGATCTCAAATGACACCGGATTACCAAAAGAAGTTTCTATGATGCTCGGTGTTGGTTTGATTGGATATGCGCAAGTAACAGCCCGCCATTGGCTTGATCGTGATAGCAAATTAACCCGTCAACAAGCGGTCGATCTTGTAGAAAACTTGATGTGGCGAGGAATATCGGGTTTCCCGCGTACCGAATAGCACCGAATAGCAGTAGGCCACCTTTACATCTAGGATGAGCCCATGAGTACAAAGAAATCAGAGGGCGCTCAGGCAGCTCTCATCAGAATTGCTGTTGCAGATATTTCAAGTGAACTAGCCTTTGAATGCGAGTTAAATCCAGCCGACATCAAGAAGGCTGTTGCTCAAGCACTGGCAGACAACACGCCCCTGATCCTTACCGATGTACGTGGACACGAAATTATCGTGCCTGCTGCGCGTATTGGATATGTCGAGATTGGCCAACCGACCGAACGTCGCGTCGGTTTTGGCGCGTTGTAAGTGACTCTGACATTCGCAGACCTTCCACTTCGTAAAGAGACGATCGCTGCTCTCAACGAACATGGCTACACCGCACCATTTCCTATCCAGGAACAGGTTCTCTCTATCGCACTTGCAGATGGCGATGTCATCGGACAGGCAAAGACTGGAACTGGAAAGACACTTGCATTTGGAATTCCGCTCGTTGATCGCGTGATTGCCCCAGCTGATGAAGAGTGGAAGAGTTTTGAATATCAGGATTCGCCACAAGTTCTTGTCGTTGTACCGACTCGTGAACTCTGCGTACAGGTAACCAAAGATCTTGAAGAGATTACCCAGAGCCGAAAGATTAGAGTTCTAGCTGTCTACGGTGGACGCGCCTTTGAACCACAGATTGAAGCGCTACAAAAAGGCGTTGAAATTATCGTGGGAACACCAGGTCGCTTGCTCGATCTCTATCGTCAGGGACAGGTCAAGTTAGCGAGTGTGACTCGAGTTGTACTTGATGAAGCAGATGAGATGCTCGATCTCGGATTTCTTCCGGATGTAGAGAAAATCTTTGCGAGCACACCTAATCGCACACAGACCATGCTTTTTTCAGCAACAATGCCTGGAGACATCATCGCTCTGGCTCGTAAGTTTATGAATCAGCCTGTACATATTCGTACGCAGGATTCTCAGGATGAAGGAAACGTTGTTTCACGCATTGAACAACACGTTGTACGCGCACACGCCATGGATAAGATCGAAATGCTTGCCCGTATTCTGCAGGCAAAAGGACGCGGTCCAACAATTGTTTTCTGTCGTACTAAGAGAGCATGCCAAAAAACTTCAGACGATCTCATCGAACGTGGATTTCGTGCTGCGACTTTGCATGGAGATATGGGGCAGGCCGCGCGTGAAAAAGCGCTCAATGATTTCAAGGGTGGAAAGTCAGATGTGCTGATAGCAACTGATGTCGCTGCTCGTGGAATTGATATTGATGGCATTACCCATGTTATTAACTACCAATGTCCTGAAGATGAGAAGACTTACGTTCACCGTATTGGTCGTACAGCACGAGCGGGTGCGCATGGAATTTCTCTCACATTTGTTGATTGGGATGATATGGCACGCTGGAAGATGATTGATATGGTGCTCAAACTCGGGTTACCTGAACCTGTTGAGACGTACTCATCATCTGAACATCTTTACGAGATTATGCAAATTCCTGCTGGCTCAACTGGCCGCATGGATAAACCTCGTAAGGCTGCACCTACTCGTGAGAAGAGTGAACAGAGTGAGAAGAGTGAGACAGCTGCTCCTGCTCGACAGAAGCGCGAACGAGTTCG
>Ga0247844_1000983_pt1 | contig 56315 bp, 73 predicted proteins | sample LaCtaG_FD_192421 | JGI IMG/M metagenome (GOLD analysis project Ga0247844, IMG submission 192421) | Freshwater microbial communities from meromictic Lake La Cruz, Castile-La Mancha, Spain - LaCruzMarch201714.5m_1 | ecosystem: Environmental > Aquatic > Freshwater > Lake | place: Spain: Castile-La... | reverse complement strand
AGCGTAGCAACCGCCGCCGCAGTCCTTACCCACTCTCTTCGCCCCCGTACCGTGCGCCACGAAAACCACGACATAAGACCGGTCCCCACGTGCACATAACGGGCGGCCCCCGCCACAATTCTGGCAGTTGACGCGGTCCACAGTCTCAGCAGGGCACCGCACAAACTTGACGCCGTCATGCACTTGCGGCCATTCGCCACTATCACGTGGCGCAGTATACGTAGCAGGGATGCCCATGGACATAGAGCGGACCGCCTCCGCAATTGTGTCGCATGAACTATTAATGACCGTCTTACCGGCTTGCGGCTTCGGCAGCGTGTCGGCAGAAAAATGCGAGTAGGTCCACGCCACGCCGCCACGCGGCACAGCATCGAACACCGCCCGCAAATATTCCATGTCCACCGCCGACGCACCGCTAACCTTCAGGGGATGCAATCCGCAGCGGCTCGGGCACGTGCCGTAAGTGTGGGACTGGCCGGCGCGATACGTTACAGCAATCGGGCCAGTTTTCTTATTAGCAGATACAGCTACTGTCTTAAGCATTATTCATTCTCCAGTTCTATGCGGCTCCCTGCCGCAACACCAGACTAGGCGACACCGTATCCTCCTGTCAACACTTTTTTGAAGTCTGCCCAGATGACGCCATTAACTGGCCATCGTGCTAGGGGCTCGTGGCGTACGCCTATATCGGCAAGCTTGTCAGCATCTGCCCCCGCGTACACCAGAAGCTCGCCATACCGCTCCCGGGGGGCTTTGTAGTGCACCACGACGAACACGGGGCACTTGTGGGAGGCGTGCGTCATCAGGAAGCTAATTTGGTGCGGGCTCAGGTGCACCTTGAGCCCCTTGTCCACCACCTTGAGCTCGACCATCACGAACCGCCCCGGAAAGGCAATCAAGCAATCCGGTATGCCAAGATTCACGCGTGACTCTATGCGAGTGACGTAGCAGCCGGTCAGGCCATCCTTGATACGTTGCGCTAAGCGGCTCTCAGGCTTCGTCGGCATCGATGTAGTCGTTGGGGTTAAAGTCGGGGTCTACGTCGCGTTTAGAGGCCTCTACGACGCTCTCGGGCGCGATGTCAATGATTTCCCTAGGGGGAGGTCCACCGTACAGGGCTTTAAGCTCGTGAAGCTTCCTCTCGACTTCCTCGCGGCTCATCGAATCGATGGTGCCGTGCCGGATTTCCTTGCGGTCAATGTAGATGGTGCCAAGGGCTTGGCCACGACGATACTCGGCCTGAACAGCAGCACCGAACGCACCGGCTTCCAAAGCCTTGTCCCGAATCAGTTGAAGGTCACGCATGTGGCGCTCGAACGTGGTGTTGTACTTGGCATTCAGTTCTGCCCTATAAGCCTGAATAGCAGAGACAACGTGCGGTGCCTTTTCAGGGTTCGTCAGTTGCCATGCAATCGCACTAGCCGAGCGTTCGCTATAGCCGGCACGGATGGCGGCTTCCTTCATGGTGATGTGGCCATCGTTGCTAACCAGTTCCTGAACAAACTTCCATTCTTTCGGGTTCAGGGTCTTGTACTTCTTCAGGGGCTTGACCGGAGTGGTCAGCCTCTTCGCCGCCTTATTGGCAATAACAGGCGGGACGTTCCAGACATCGTTCTTTGACACGTTAGCTCCTCGTTGGACAGATTCTAGAAAACAGGGGCCCTATAGAACTTTTTACCCCCCTTACATGTTTTTTTTTTTCGTCATAGGGGTAAACCCCGCCTCTCCCTGTAAAAGTTTACTTTACTCTACACTAGAAAGTAAACGTAATAGAAGTGTACGAGCTGTAACCCGCATAGATACTCACTTATTACGGCATTACGTCTATTACGGCAAAATTCTCACAAACACGCACAAAAAAACACATGGGGGGTAAAAAGTTCTATATACCCCCCATTTTGCACAACTTTTGAGCGATTTCTGCTCAAACTTTGAGCTCCGTGGTCCATGGTCCGTGGTCCTTGTTTCTTCCCCCACTCTCCCCCACCCCTAACTTACTTTAGTGGCTCACCAAATGAGCCACTACCCTTAGTGCACTAACGATAAAAATCGACTCTTATGTCTTATATAAGACACAAGACCGGACGCAAAAAAAGAGCCCCGAAGGGCCCTTGGTCCGTGGTCAACGGGCCGTGTTTGCTAGTGCTCTTCAATCAAATCTTCGGCCCCAACGGGGCATGCTATCGAAGTGTTCGTCGCTGCCGCACTTTGGACAGCACACCATGGCCAGTCCGTCGATGGTGCTCATTGCAGCGGTCCGTGGTCCTTGGCCTGTGCTACTTGGGCCTCCAACTGCCGGTCCCAAGCTTGCCCGACCATTCCGCTAACGTGCTCCATGAACTCTTCTTTGGACATGGAGCAGACGGTGCCAATCGAGCCTGCTGCCATGGCGCAAGCGCCGACAACCGTGCCGGGGTGAATCGTGTTGGTCAACTGCATGATGAAATTAGATACGTTGCAGATTTGGTCCATCTGTTCAACGATTTCTTCGTTAGTCATTTCTAGCCTCCCTTTCCCCAATCATCGCAGCGGCGTATTCATAGCGCAGATAAGACCACATGGCGTAGAAGTCCTGTAGGTCGCTGCCAGTCAGGTTGATATTGTCGTCGCCCCACGCCTTTAGGGCCATGTCAAAGGTCACTGGCGCGTGAGCCGCGAAGAAATCAAGAAGACTCATGCCCGGTTGCAACCCGAACTCCGGGTCCTTAAACGGGAAGGCCATAACTGGGTTCATCACCAACCCTCCATGTGAGCACAAATGCTCTCTTGGATACGCTCTTCGTCGCGGTCCTTGATTTTCTTCTCAAGCCACAAGGCGCGTCGTCCGTTGCCGTCTAGTACGTCGTATTCACCAAAGCCGCCCTCATCCGGGTAGCAGTTCTCAGGTGCCGCTGTGTAGCGGCCCTGCATCAACGGCTCATATGACAGGACACCAATCTGGCACGGAATGCCAGCCACAGTGGCGTCAAATACGGTTTTGTACCTGTTCACGTTTCTTCCTTTCTCGATAACGGGCGGCGACTTGAGCCTTGGTCAGAACCGTGGGCCGAGGTGCGTCATCCCTGTTGCCCCACTTATACACCGGAAGGTACGGGGCGTGTCCTTTACGGCTACGTTCGTAGCCGTTTCGTCTACTGAAGACTCGTCAGAAGGACTAGTTCTTACTTGCTGCTGACAAAAGTATTCATCTTGTCAGCGAATGTCAACACCTCTTCAAGGGTCGGCGGCTTGGGCAGCGACTCAAGGGCCTTCTCACCCAAACGCCAAAGCTCCATGTTGGCATGGAACTGGTGTTCAAGCATCTCTCTCGCGGTCTTCAACACCTCGTAACGCAGTTCATACGGGTTCATGTGTGTCTCCTGTGTGTAGGGAACTATCTCCCTGCCGTAAGGCTACGACGATTTGGTCAAAAGTTCAAGAGCTTCGACTGTCGCCTGAAGCTTTTTGATGACCTTATCTTTCTCCGCAAGCTGGGCCTCGTAAAGCTCTGACAGCCTAGTACGCTCCTGATGCTCACGATGCATCAGACGGATAAGCTCCTGACTGATGTCGAACTGCCGCTGCATGAAGTCACTCATTTCTTTCTCCTATTGAACAAGCTCGTGGCCCTTGAGCCACGAGCCGTTGCACGGTCCCCGGTTGGGAGCAAATTACTTGCGGCCGCTTTTCGTGGCGTCCGCTTTTCGTGGCGGTGCGCTTTTCGTGGCGGTGCGCTTTTTAGCTGAACTGCCGGCAGATGTTTTCTTAACAGCGCGCCGCTTAACCTCCCCACCTTTTCTCATACCTACTTTTTCCATCCCGGCCCCAACCATATCAACCATTGGAGCTACTATACGTTCCCCACCAAAGTCATAAATCTTCTCTGGCAGGCCTCGGGGGTCTGGAACATTATTTACCATGTCGAGCAGGTCCGTACGGCTATTTGGGTAAACGCTTCTATCATAAATCCTCGCCGCCGCCTCTCTAACTTTGGCAGAAAGCTTCTTCTTGGGTTTCTTCTCATCAGGTTTGCTCGGTTTCTTTTCGGCCATGATTATTCCTTTCAATATGTTAACTAGTTAAAAGTGCACTATTGAACAAGCCCGTGGTCCTTGAGCCACGAGCCGTTGCTCTTCATCCACGTGGATACCGTCTGCCACGGAACCACGTCCCCATACTCAATGCTGATAACGGGAGCCTCACCCAAAACGGGGCCTATCCAAATCGAATAGACCCCCGGTTCATGCTCCACGCGCATCAACTGGACTTCCGTGGGCATTTGCTCCATGTTAGGCAGCAAGTGCAATCTGATAGATACGGCTAGCCGCCACCTTTGCCTCAAGGGCATCAACCGCGAGTTGGTCCCTAGAGAACGGATACTGCTCCGTCTTTTTGCGAAGGTCTTCTACAAGACCTTGCAGGTGGTTGAGCGCTTGATTGATTTCGCCTTGTTGGTTCAGTTGTTCACCAGAGATTGCAACAGCAGTCATATCGTCTCCTAGACTTTTTGTACTTTGATAAAGGGACAAGAAAAGGCATCCCCTACGAAATCAGCTTGTTCGTAAAGGTACCAGTCTCTCATTCTCTCGCATTCTTGCTCTGTTTCCCATGCTCCCATCCAAAAAATTCTGCCCTCATGGAAGCGTAGCAGTTGAAACCAGATATGCGAGTCAGCGGCCTTTTGCAGAGGTTCTGCACGGGACTCCTCTTGAAACAAGAGGGTGACCATGACGGTGACTATCGTCACCCAAGTGACCACAAGCACCCAAAAGGCTATACGGGCGGGGGGCTCATCTGGCTCGTTTATCATGGGTTGCTGACCCCTGCTTCAGCTTATCAGCAAAAGAACCCGGAACAGGTACAGACTGCATGCTTGTCTCCTTTCTAGTCATCAGTTGGAACACCCATCTCCAAAATCTGGCCCTTCGCCAGTTCCAGTGCCCAAAGAATGTTAGGGCCTTCAATCACCGTACTGAAGAGGGACATCTCCCCCTCCTCGTCAAACCCAATCACGATTACGTCAGACAGAGTCGTCGCCTGTTCCAGTACATGCTCCACCCTGCTTGCGCTCATCGCGTCTTCCAAAAGCTCTGCCGCCTTCTTTGGTCTTGCCATAATATTCCCCGGTCCTTGGTCCGCGTTTCATGAGGTTTGCTTCAGATTCCTCAGTGTAATCCACTGGGACGGAGCCGAAGATGAGATTGAACATCTTTTCTTCGAAGGGGCTCATAGGTCCGCCTTCTCAAGACAATGCTCAATGCGCCACTGCACCTCTTCCTTCATCCACTCACAGGCGGCATCCCAGATTTCTGACGGGGTGAACCTCTGGGCTTCGTTCTCCGGCTGAGACCACCACTCATCAAACGCACTCCCACGATTATGCTTCATCGTTTAGGTCCTCCCAGATGAAGTAATCACCAACCTCATGCATTACATAAGTGACGATGGTTTCAGTAAGCCCTAGGTCGTCAGCCACCGGGATGTCACGGTTTTTGTTGTAACGAGCGATGCCGTTAAGAACCCCACGTTCCACGGCTTCGCACATGATGATGTATTCACGCGCCTTCATTCTTAGACCCCTCGTCTAGGTTAATCTCGGACGGCCCACCCCAATCGACATCAATAACATCGTCCCACTCGTGGTGCTTAGGAAACAGGCTGAAGTACAGAGAGTGTCGTCCCCAGTAAGCCCGCACAGTTCCCAAGTCAAAAAGAGGGATACGCGGCGAAAAGATAAAATCTACTCCCCACGACTGAAAAAAAGCTACGTAATAAGCGGCCTCAAACAACCAACGGTCACCAATCCGCAAAACAAAAAGTTCTTTTTCAGGCAAAAGGCTATCGGTGTTTCCATGGAACTCATATAACTTGAATTTCATCACATCCTCCTAAAAAAGTGCCGCCTCAAAGTTTCCCCAGTCGATGGGGTTTTTTGCTTTCGGCAGTGTGATTAGCCTACAATTGGGCCGAGAGGCAACCCATCTCAGGGCCTCCTTTTTACTCCCGTAGTATCGGACTGGTCCAAGCTCGTCGTCAACGCGATAACGCCAGTTCACTTCAAAATCTCACACAAAAACCAAACAATCATGCCAATGGGCGCGATTGCACCCAGTATTGCGCCCAAAACTATAAACCCAAACCACAAGTTTTCGGCTATTTCGCTCAGTCTCACTTGATGACCTTTCTAGCGTTCCAGTGGGGTTTCTTCATCTCTGGCAAGTAACGATTCATAGCGCGAAGCTCATCCTTGCGCCGGCGCAATTGCTCGCCATAGATTTCGTCGTAACTCCGCTGAACCGGCGGTTCGTAAGGCTCGTCCCAACGCGGGAAAAAAACTTGCATCAGTCCCATGTGCTTTCTCCTATCTGTAGTATTCGTTCTGAACGACGGCCAAGACATCGTGCCAATCATCCGGCGTAAGAAGGTCAGTGACCTCCAGACGACTACCGTTGGCCCGTACGTACACACGACGTACAAGAATCGTATCATGCGTAGTCTCATACTCTACTTCCGCCGGTAGTGTCACCGGCACGTCAGCAATCTCGACCACTCTCTTTCCTTTCTAGGTTACTTGGCATCTCCCCACGTGGTGCCAATCTCCACATCAACGACACTGGGTACTTCCAACTTTACCGCTTCTTGCATCACTTGTGAAGCCCTCTCGGCTTCTTCTCGTGACTCGACACTTATTGCAATCTCATCATGCACTTGCAGCAGCAAGTTAAATCCTTCTCTCTTAAGTGCGACCATCGCAGCCTTGGTCTGGTCGGCAGCAGAACCCTGAATCAGGCGGTTCAAGCCCTTGTAAGTGTAGGCCCGCTTGATGCGTTGACCGTACTCAAGGACTGCCTGCTCACGCGGGAGCGCCTTGTTGATGCCGAACTCCATCGGCTCCCAAAGGTTGAACCGGCAGCGGCGACCAAGCAGGGTACGGATGTTCCCGTTCGATGCGGGGTGTTCAATGCGTTTCATCACCGCATTGATAGTGCCCTTAAGGAACGGCACATTCTGGTGGAACTTGTTGATAATTACCGACGCTTCGTCAACCGTCAGGTCGAGTGATGCGGCCATCTTTGCCTTGCCCATGCCATACATCAAGCCCAGACCAATCGTCTTGGCTTGCTTGCGCGGGATACTGGCAAGGTCTGCCACCATCTGGTGGAAGTCGGTCCGTGGGTCTTGTTGATACTGCTGTGCCATCTCATCCGCGCCCGGAAGGTCCACGAGCCGCGCATAGTGAACGAGCAACCGTGGCTCTTGGGAAGAGAAGTCGTTAGCCGCCCACAGTTGTCCCTCCTCCGGCAAGAACAGACTACGGACCAAGGGGCCAATGACCTCGTGCCGTGCGGGCACTTGCTGGAGGTTAGGGTTGGCCATCGACAGGCGACCCGTCACAGTACCACCGCTGTCAGAGCGGAGTTGGTTAATGTGCGGATGTATACGCCCTGTTTTTGCAGAGTAATCCAAGTAAGGCAAAAGGAATGTTCCGTGGGTCTTGTTCAGTTCACGGGCTTCCACGATGAGCTTTGCAATTGGGTGAGCGTGAGTATCAAGGAACGCCTTCGTAAAGGACGGCTTACCGGTCTCCGTCTTGGGGTAGGAAATACCAAGCCTGTCGAACGCCTTGGCAATCGACTCAGCAGCCCAAATCTCCACCGACACGCCTGCCATGTCTTTAATCTGCTTATTGGCATTTATTTCCAAAATTTTCATCTTATCGATTAGCTTCTCGCACTTTTTCCTATCAAAGCGGATGCCTTGATAAGTAATTCCTATCAAGGCGGGCAACAGGTTCGTTTCAAGCTCAAAGATGCTCTCAAGTTCCTCCTTACGCAGGATGGTCTTGAGGTGATGCCAAAGCTTCAAGGTCAGCGCGGCGTCTTGCTCTGCATACGCGCCGACGTACATAGCCGGCAGTTGCCAGAGGCCACCCTTGGCATCCACTCCGAAATCCTCTGCCGCCTCTTTCAGCGCCTGCTCAGACTTCACCTCTTGCAGGTAGTCGTAGCCGAGAGCGTTCAGGCTGTAGCTGAATCGGTTCTCGTCAATCAGGGGAGCGGCAAGCATGGTGTCATAAATGACACCGTTCACCTCGAATCCCTCCGCCATCAGCCAGCCCAAGTCGTAGGCGGCGTTATGCATAATCTTTGAGCAAGGTAAACGTAAGACGGAGGCAACCCAACGCTTGACCATGGCTTCGTCTAGGTTGCCTCCGCCCCCGTGGCGGATAGGGAAATAGCCCTTATAGCCGTCCACCGCGACTGCAAAACCTACGATATAGCCGTCCTTCCTTGGCCAACCGGGTCCTAAGCTCTTGAGGTTATCATCTCGCGTTTCCAAGTCGATTGCAATTTCTTCTGCTTGTGAAAGGTCCGGAAACTTGTCCGGGGCAATCCACTCGACAGGACGGAACGCAGCAGCATCTAGCTTCATAAGTAAAACCCTTGGTGGTTACTGTTGGGGCGTACTAAGTGCAGTGATTCTTTCGCTCTGGTGATGCCTACGTAGAACATCCGGTTGACCGCATCGGAGTTGGCCCCATGGTAGTCTTTCGAGAACCGTGAGCCGAGGTCCGTGAGCAACAGTACGTTATCAGCCTCCCCGCCCTTTGCGCCATGAATCGTGGAGAGCTTGATTTTAGGCTGTGCCGTAATCTTGGTCCCCCGGCGCAGCATGGCTATAAGGTATTCACGCTTATCTTCCGAGATTTTTGTTACGGCTTTGTGCCAGATGTCATCGGTCAACAGGCCGTGCTCCGCTTTTAGCGTACGCATATCATACAGACCGTCAATATCCATGCCGGATAGTGTCTTGAACCCACGAGCAATGAACTCGCCACCGAGTAGTTTGTATATCAGACGGACGTGTTCCGCTTTAACCTTGTCACCCCGGCGCAGGTGTTCCCACGCCAATACAGCGGTGGTCATGCTGTCCGATATGGAACGCTGACCATTGCGCTCGAACAACAGACCCTGTTCCTTGAGCCATGGGTGTATGTTGTTGAGCATGTAGTTCGTGCCCGCAAGTATCAGCCAGTTGCCCTCAGTCACGTCCACGTCGTAAAACGTGTTGTAGTACTGAACCGTGCCTTCGTACTCACGAGGTGCCCACACCTTAGGCTGACGGTTTTGTATCCGTTCAACTACATCGTTAGCAAGAATGTGAACTGACGACGGTATCCGATAGGAACGGTCAAGTATTACGACATCGCCTTCGAAGCCCAAGAAACTATCAACGTCGGCCCCGGCCCATGTGAACAGGGCTTGGTCGTCATCCCCGGCTATGTAGACGTTGTTGCAACGCTGGGCCAATAACTCCACGATACGCCACTGGAGCAGGCTCAAGTCTTGAGCCTCGTCAATAATGACCGTCTCAAGTTGAGGCAGTCGGAAAGGCTCTTCCACTAGACGCTCAAGGAGGTCGGTGAAGTCGAGCAGAAGGTTCTGCTCTTTGTACTGGCGATAGGCCCGTTCCACGTACTCCAAATGGAACCACTCGATTTGAAGGTTCGAGCGGTTGTAGTGAGTACGGAGGTCCGTGTTCGTGATTCTGGCGAGGTTAATCTCGTTCATTATTGAGTTATCTGGACGGACAAAGTGGTCCGCGTCCTCACCTGATACCGATATCTGTATCCCAACCTTTTTGGAAAACTCAGCGTAGTGCTCGGCCATCATCATGTCTTTCGAACTGATGTTCAGTTGCCTAAAGGCAAGGCTATGCAGAGTCCTGAAGTACGGGAAGTCAGTCTTCTCGTCTAGCAGTGGAAACTTCTTGATTGCCCGGTCACGTGCTTCCGTAGCCGCTTTGCGGGTGAAGGAGAAGTAGCCAATGTCTGTGCTTTGCACACCACGGGCCAGTTCCCTTTCCACGGTATCGAGCAAGTATGTTGTTTTGCCTGTGCCCAGTCACGGGGGGCCGAAGACTTTTACAATCTTAGTCATCGGCCCCGACCCTCCCATGGTGACGTTGAAGAGCATAAACAGAGTGCTTCATCCATCAGAACGGGCTCCCATTACGCTGAACCGGTGTCACGAACGGCGCGTCCTGACGCTTGAACGACGGGATACGCCAACATCTCACTGTGCGATTCTTCAACAGCAAACTGATTGGCTCGCCGCCAATGTCACGCATTCGCGTTGCCATCTGAGGACGGGTCATACCCTTGAAGTCGTTACGCTTCATGTGAGACTCAAAGTCCTTCAGGCGGAAGTACGTCCGCGCCTCTTCATCGTTGGTCCATGGGCGACCAAGCAGAAGCTCGTCACGGTCCATGGCCTGTTGAATATGGGTGCAATACTCTTCGAGCAATTCGTAGAAGCGGCCTTCGACAGACGTGTCTTCGGACGCCTCATGAATCTTCTCCAGTTCCACCATCTCCCGGAGCAGGGTGTTCAACAGGGACTCCCAATCGTTCTTCTTGACCGACGGCGGTAGGACGTTGAGCTTCTCAACGCAAGCCTTCTGGAACAGATGCTGATTGTGCAGGCTGTCTGTATCCAACTCGATACGCCGGCCATTCACGTCCAAGAACCAAAGCGGCGGGTCACTGTTATACTTGCTCAGTCCAGAGACAGCCGGGGCGTCAGGGCCGTTGACCCCGATTCCATGACGACGCATCCGACACACGCCTGAGTTACAAAACGAGTTGATGGGCGCATCCTTGCACTTGTACAAGTACTCCTTCTTGCCAAGTTGCTTGACCAGAAGGTTGACCTCGTCCATCTTGAGTGGCGGGTGGAAGTACTTGTAGTTGTACTCCATCAGCTTGTCTTCCCACCCGAACGGATATGCCTTCTTCAGGTAGATGCCGATGTTGAAGAGACCGTTGTTACGGGTGCCTTCCGGGAATCCTTGGGAACATAAGGCCTGTAGGCACGGTGGCCCGTCAGGTGCGGGTACCTCTCCCTCCTTGGGAGCATCAGGGAGGTCAGGTATTCCATCGCAGGAATATTGGTCGTAAAGAGCATAGAACTCCTCCAGACTAGCCGCGCCGCCGTCGTCCTTGAAGGCATAACGCAGCCCGTTATCACCCGCAAAGTACGGAAGGTTGAGGAAGTTACCAGTGTCCCCGCGCTCGACCAGAATCTCCGACTGCTTTGGGAAGATTTCGCGCCCTGCCTCACCGAGTAATGCAGATGCATTACGTAGGTAGGTCTGCATCTCGACGGCAGGCACAGGCTGTTTGGTGAACAGGAAGCAGTGAGCGCCACCGCTCTTGCTGCGGCAGACAACCAAGGGAAGCTGTAGCTTCCGAATTTTGTCTATCAGACCCTTGTGGTCGATAGGGTACTGGTCAATGTCGATAACACCCCAGATGCATGTGTTATCGGCTCGAATAGGGATGATGCCAAGAGAGGGCTCGACCCCCTCAAGGTGCTTCTTCCATAGGTCATCGGTAGGAGGTTGACGAACAACCATAGCCTTGCCGGCTTGCTTACCGTCGCCCCTCGCCTTTTCAATCTTGTAGGTGCCGTAGGCGATATCCAGACCTTCAAAGATAGGCTTGAAGCGTGAGATATCCATTTCTGTACCAGAGGTAAGTCAAGAAGGGGGCCTTTCGGCCCCCTCGTACTTAGAACGGCGTGTGTTCTGCCACCGGGTCTTCAGACTGGTGCTTCGTGTTGACCGCACCGCTGTTGATTTGATTAGCAAACGCCTTGGCCGCTGCGTACAGCTTAACATCTTCCACGCTGCCGATACGTTCAATCTCCCACCCGTACCACTTGCCCTTGTCGTTAGACTCCGCAAGAGTTGTGAGGCGGTACTGTTGGCTGTACATCGGCGGGGTGTAAGCACCGTTCTTGCCCATCAGCTTGACAGACATCATCATGCTGTTCCACTTGCGCGACTTCTTCAGTTGCGTGGACTTCATGACAATGAGAGCCGGCTCGGGCGCACCCTCGCTGTTCAGCATCATCACGTAATGGTTGGCGGTGTTCTCAATATAGTTGCCATTATCGAGATAGTCCTTATTGTCGCCCGGTTCGCGGTGCGTCTTGGACAGGATGTCACTGGTTGCCGGGTGAATGGCAATCGGTGCACCACTGCCAGAGCCACGCGGTGCCCACTCAATGTACTGACGAATGTACGCACATGGGATGACGATGACACCCTTCTTGCCGTCGTAGAACTGGTTGGTGACAGTGTTCATGATGGCACCGGGGTTGGCCCCGTCCAATTCACCGATTTCCGGTGAAGTATTGGTCAGCAGCTTCAGGAACGGGAGGGCGAAGTCCTCTTGGCCCATGTTCTCAAAACCGCCATGAGCATCCTCTTCGAAGATGTTTGCAACGACGACAGAGGTACTTCCAACAGCTGCAACAGCAGTATCATTTCTAGCCATGATTCTTGGTCCTTGGTTAGTGATTAAGCAGACTTGATGGTTGCTTTTTGGCCCATGTATGCGCCAAAAGTCTCCGTGGGGAACTCAACCCCACGCTCAACCATCTCTCGAACCCAAGCTTTCAAGGTCTGGGGTTCGACCTTCTCCTTTTGCTCGACAGGATAGCCTTGCTCTCGGAGTTGGTTCAGTAGGTCCCCGCACAGTTCGTCTTCACCGCGACCAAACTGTACAGATACCGTGTTCTTGATAATGTCGTCGTAGCCATGCTGACGCAGCCAGTCAAAAGCTGTAGCGCGTCGCTCCTCACTGATGCTAGCCGAATAGTACGGCTTGACCTCAATGCTTGAGCCATCTGACATCTTGAAGGACTTCATGCCCAGTTCGCCAAGCATGTTGGGAATGGACTCTTCCAACAGCTTCTTGAGTTGGTCCTTACGTTCCTTGACCACAGACTCAAGCTCCTCGACTTCCTTCTCAAGGACCTTGGCCCGCTTGGCCATGCTAGCAATGCTAGCAATCTGGTCGTCTTGAACGGTCAGGGCACCAGCATCTTCTTCAAACAACGCATTGATTTCAGCCATCAAATTCTCCGTTCTGGGTAGTGTCACACGTTACCGGGATGTAGCAGTTATCGCGTCTATCCCACTTAAGGCACTTGAATCTGCCACCATTAAAACTCGCTGCAATTGCACATGTCAAGCCAATCGCAGCAGGGTCACCGGTCAACAGAAGCCAGTCGGCGTCGGTGTAGTCCCGCAGCTTACGACGAATCCTACGGATAGTCGGGGCAAGACTGAACGCGATTTGCGTGTTCAGGGGAAGCAGCACATCAATCTCACCATACTTCAGGGCTGAAGAAATGTTGTGGTGAGGCATCTCTTGAACAACGAAAACTTTCGGCATCGGTTCTCCTTTCTCGAAAGTGAGTGTAGTATGCACAGTGTCCGCAGAGGACGCAAGCACAAAAGAAAGGATGAATGATGGAAGATTGGTTCTTGAACAAGTACCCGTTCAAAAACAAGCCGTTCCTGCATCAGGCGGCATATTTACAGCGGTTCTGGGAGCATGACGTGTCGGCCATCTTTGCTGAGATGGGTACCGGCAAGAGCTTCATGCTCATCAACAATGCGGCCATGCTGTACGACAAAGGACGCATCAATGCCATCTTGGTGATAGCGCCGAAGGGGGTGTATCGGAATTGGTACACAAGCGAAATCCCTAAACACATGCCGGGGCACATACCACTAAGGATGGCGTGTTGGAACCCGACGCCAAAGAAGAAGGAGAAAGAAGAGTTAGATGGGATGTTCGGAGTGACAGAGGACCTGAAGGTACTCATCATGAACGTCGAGGCGTTCTCCACCGAGAAGGGTGCCACCTTTGCCAAGCGGTTCCTGAACGGGACGCAGGCAATGATGATTATTGATGAAAGCACCACCATCAAGAATCCCACCGCCAAGCGAACCAAGTCCCTCATCAAGGTGGGCCGTGGTGCACGATACAGGAGGATTGCAACAGGCTCCCCGGTCACGAAGTCACCGCTCGACTTGTACAGCCAGTGTGAGTTTTTGGACCCGGACTGCCTAGACGCGGCCAGTTACTACGCGTTCCAAGCCAGATACGCCATAACTCAAGAGCGACACCTTGCCTCCCACAGCTTCAAACAGATTGTCGGCTACCGTCGCCTTGATGAATTGCAGGAGAAGCTTGGACGGTTCTCCTTCCGGGTGACGAAGGAGGAGTGTCTGGACCTACCGGACAAAATCTACACCGTTCGCCATGTTGACCTGACCGACGAGCAGACCAAGGCCTACGCGCAGATGAAGAGTCTTGCTTTGGCGCAGTTGGGCGACGGGCTAGTTAGCACAAATAATGCGCTGACGCAGCTTATGCGTCTTCACCAAATCGTCTGCGGTCACACTCGGCTTGACGACGGGCGAGAGGTCGAGCTTCCCAGTAACCGGATGAACGAGTTGCTCTCTGTCCTCGAAGAGTCGAGTGGTAAGGCCATCATCTGGGCAAACTACCGGCACGACATCGAGGCCATCAAACTGCATCTCCAGAAAGCCTACGGCATGAATTCCGTAGCAGCTTACTACGGTGAAACAGAAGCCGAGGACAGAAGCCGCATAGTGGAGCAATTTCAGGACCCCGACAGTGAGTTGAGGTTCTTTGTTGGTCAGCCACGGACTGGGGGCTACGGCCTGACTCTTACCGCTGCGACCCTTGTCATCTACTACAGCAACAGCTTCGACCTTGAGGTACGGCTCCAGTCCGAGGACCGAGCTCACCGCATTGGCCAGACATCCAAGGTGACCTACGTAGACCTCATCACCCCGAAGACCGTGGACGAGCACATAGTGCAGGCGCTGCGGAACAAAATCAATATCGCCAGTCAGGTACTGGGAGAGGAGTTCAAGCAATGGTTGATTTGATTCAGGCGCTGATTAAGCGCAAGTACAAGTACGAGCCCCTGACCAGAGTCGATGGGGAGGGAGGACGGAAGTATGTCTACGGCGACACACGTCTGCCAAGTGTCACGACGATTCTTTCGGGGACCAAGGACCAAAGTCATCTGGATGACTGGGTCAAGCGTGTTGGCGTCGAGCAGGCAGAAAAGATTAAGAACGACTCCGCTACAGTGGGTACTCACCTGCACAGTGTCATCGAGCGCATGGTTCTTGGCCGTCCGCTCCCGGCTCCGAAGAACTGGCTGATGTGCAAGGGCTACGAAATGGGCTACCGCATCGTCAACACTTACTTTGAACACCTCTCCGAAATCTGGGGCAGCGAAGTCATGCTGTACTACCCGGAGAAGTATGCCGGCACGACGGACTTGGTCGGCGTCTACCGGGGCAAGCCCTGCATCATCGACTTCAAGCAGACGAACAAGATGAAGAAGCGGGAGTGGATTGACGACTACTTTTGTCAGCTAGCTGCATATGCCCTTGCCCACGACATCGTTCACGGTACAGACATCAAGACAGGGGTGGTTCTGATGGCCTCGCAACAGGGCGGGACCGAGGAGTTCATCACCTGTGGGCGAGAATTTGAGAACTACAAGTCGCAATGGCTTGCGAGGGTCGAAAAGTTTGCCGCACAGAGCGAAAAACCTGAGGCTACAGAAGAGTAGTTGAGGCTCAGGTACCACCCAAAAAGAGAGGCCCGTATAGGGCCTCATACGCGGTCCTAGGGGCATATGCCCCTAAGTCATTGATTTTGTGGTTGATTTCTCGCTCTTAACAGGGCAGAAATCGGGTCATTTGGGAATAATGCCTCGTATGTCGGCATTGAGGTCGGGGAAATATTAGCCGAAGGACGAAGGGGCTCCATCGGGAACGCTGAGCCACCCAAAAGCCCCCTAGTCGGAGGTGCACTAAGGTTGTCTAACATAGAACGAGCCGCTCCAGCAGGAGGGGCCGGCGGCATCGGACGCGGGGGCGAGGATTCTACAACCGGCATGGAGGCAAGCTCAGTGGGCTGTTCTTCAAGAACGTTCGCCGCCCCAGCGACAAAACCAGCACGAACAAAGGCGGGGAGGTAAAGGCCAATCTTTCCCATCTCCTGATTGAGGCCGGGAACTGAGGTCAGGGGCTTACCGGCCATGCGACGGTCCAGCAGGGCACGAGCAAAGTCGGGGTCAGAGATGAACTTGTCAACCAAGCGGTTATACAGCCGTTCATCTTCAGCGGCAGCGAATCTTACCAAAAGACTAATGACGGTGCCCTCAGTGCTAACCCGTCCTGCGTTTACGTCTCGGTAGTACGTAGCCGCTCCGGGAATCGAAACACCAAAGGCTTGTTTGACTTTCTGACTTGCGGAAGAAAAGTCCCGAATACGGCCAGTGATATCTTTTTGACCGAATACCCGAGTTTGTAGGTCGGATAATTTTTGTAGGTCATCTAGGTGCTGTTTATCAAACAAGATAGACAGCGACTTACGATTGGTGTCGATAAAAGAGGCCAGTGAGCCTGCACCCTCTGCACCCTCTCGGGCGAAATCAAACACGGCTCTACGTAAGGCCGCAATGCTCTCTGGGTCCTTATTCATTGCATTCACTGCCACCCGCATGTTCGCCGGGTCTTTGACTGCTCTGGCAATGAACTCCGTTGGGTCAGCGTCCGGGCGAATCGCTTTCTGGATAAGGCCTAAAAACTCATCATCCTTTAGGATTTCAGCGCGGTCCTTGACCTGAGCTACGCGTTTGGCGTACTCCTCGCCCAGACGAATCTCATCGTCCAAAACACCCCGAATATTAGCGGGCAGCTGCTTCAGGATAGCGGCCTCGTCAGCCTTGATTTTCCTCAAGCGGGCCACGTTCACCAGACCAGTGTTCGCATCCACTGCGCCCTTGCTACGGACCCAGTCCATCAACCCGCGTTGGATAAGGTCCTTGTTTTTGGCAATCTTGTCAGGGCGCATGATTTGCACCAATGACCGGACGTTATCGCTGTTCTTGAACGCTTCGGCCACAACGGCCTCATCAGGCAAACTGAACTCACTAGCCGCAGTGCCACGAGTCTTGGATACCATGAGCGGGAAGAACCGCTCATACGTATCCGAATAATAGTCACGATACAGCTTAGAAAACTCGTCCCAGTTCTGGCCCATCTTTTGGGGGAATGCCTTGAAGACCATGTCTTCAACGTCTTTGTAAACCTGTTCACCAAGCTTAATTGCGTCGTTTGCCTTCTGCTTACTCATGCCTCGCGTCAACATGGCATCTTCAGCAAACTTGATTTGCCCGTTGCGAAACTTGGCGGCTTCATCAATAAGCTGAACGGCTTCGGGGAGATTAAGGTCTAAGACGACATTGGCCTCTGCCGCGTCAACGGCCATGCCGTACGTCTCTTTGATTTTCTCCGGACTAAGGCCCTTGGTCCGCAGGAAAATTTCTTCGTCCTGAGTCAGCGCCTTGTTGCGGCTCAACTTCTGAACGATAGGCGCGATGTCGTTAACGATAGCATCGGCCATGTAGCCACGTTCACCCATTTGCGAGGCCACGATGCTCCTGAACTCGCCAAGAATCTCCTCCTCACCCGGCTGCTTACTGGCGCGATACCGGGCAAGCAGGTTGACGATACGGGGGGTCTGGGTGGGAACGATGTTATTCTTCGACAGCTTAAAGCGACCAATGATGCCGTTGATTTGTGGGCCAACATTCACTGCGGGAAACAGGGAGTTACCGTCTGCATCACGGGCATTCATCGGAACGCCTGTGTTGTCGTACTGAACGCGCAAACCGAGGCGGTCAGCATACCGCTGGAACTGCTTAAAGAAGCCCTCGTTCGCAGCCATGATGGTATTGCGGAGGCTAGAGCCGATGCCGGTGATGTCACCGGGTCTTCCGAAAGTACCCGACACTCGGTTAATTTCCGTGCCAAGAAGGCTTTCAAGCTCGTCGGCAATTCTGGCCTGCTCGTTAACTGCCTCGTCTGCCAAACCACGAAGGGCATCTGGAAGTTCTCGACCCGCCGTCGGGGTAAGGGCTTCTCCTGCGGCAGTGAAGGCTTCTTTTTCAGCAAGTTGACGAGCGCGTACTTGGTTGAGCATGTCTCCGCTCAATTTGTCCAACATCTCGCCCTTAGCCTTCAGAAGGGCCGGGTCCATTGCCTGTTGTGCAATATCCAAACCGGGGGTGCCCGTGACACCCCTTTGGGCAAAGGTTGTCTCAAAGGCCTCATAAATACGCGGGTCATCGAGGAGCTCTTTATATCGAGCTAGCATTTGCTGCGCTTCAGGGCTCTTCTCTACTTCCCCCATCATTGCCGCAATTTGCTTCTCGCCACGAGCAAGAAGAGCTCGTTGAATCGGGCGCGTAAATGGGGTAAGCATAGCGGGCACAGCGCCACCGGCCATAATCTGTTTGTACGCCTCCCCTGAGTCGGGGGGAGTGCCGGGGAAAGCACCCTTGGCCGAACGTGCGGCCATGACGGACGGCATCATCCCGACTGCCTTACCCACGGCCATTGGGCCGGCAAACAAGGCGGCGGCAGGGATGAGGTCCTTTTCAATACCGGAATCAGGGAAAACCTCTTCGTACCCTTGGCGCAAAGCACCAAAAGCACCCCCATATGCGGCATCTAGTTGGACAGCCTTAGAGGGGTTGTTGCGAATAAAGTCGAGGGTCTGCTTAGCAACTCGTTTGATGAACCCAGCTCCCTCAGGGAGTTCCTTAGCCAATGCTCCAGTGCCACCAATAGCGCGAAGAATGCCGCTGAACACTACGCCAGCGCCGGCCTCTTGGCCGATGCTCCGAGCAAAACGCTCCGGGGCATTCTTGGGCGTAATGTCCGTGCGGAACAAGCTGACGAATTGAGGAATCTCCTCCTTCTTTAGGCCAAGACTCTGCCCAACTTTACTAACTGTTGCATCAGGCAGATAGAACAAGGAAGTAGCAAAACCGGCGCTGAGCTGCTGGACTACCGAGGGAATCGAGGCGGCTCCCCGTGGGGCCACGCCGCCTCGAAGGATATTTGCCTCTGTCGGTGCACCTTTTTCCCTGCCAATTACCTTGAAGGTATCAAGGTCCCGGACTACTCCATCTGCGTCAGTAATGGTGGCCATGGTTAAGGTTGCCCGTAGGTGTCGATGATTCCTTTTACCGTAAATCGAGCTATTTCACCACTCGGTGATTGCAGGAAAATGGGAGCATTTGGTGTACCGGCAAACTGCTGGGCAATCAGGTTCGCAAAGGCTGTACGCTTCTGGGGGTCACTCGGCACAATCATCGGGTCGTTTGCAGTACCAAGACCCGGAGTCTGAGCACGGATAACACGGTCATCCAAACCAAGTTGACCTAACAATTCCTGACGATAATTCAACAAGTCCGTGTTGAGGATTTGAAGGTTCTTACCTGCAATCTCAGGAGACGAGAACCACGAACCGGGCTCATCACCAAGAACAGCCGTTTGGTATTCTTCCTGCTGGTTTGAAAGGCGACCTGTGCGACCACCGATACGAGCCAAGACCGGGCGGGCCTGCACAAGGGTTTGACGCAGCTCCCGCACTGCCGCAGCATTCACCATATTCGGTGATGCCCCAAGTGGCACGAACACGTTGTTATAGAAGTTCACTGCCGCTGCTGGCATACCAAATGCCTGCGCCACCGCAGGACCAGACTCGCCTAGCCGTCCGAGAAGCGCATCAACCTCAAACATGCGTTGTTCAATTTCTGCACGAGTCTGCTTGTTAGTAGTAACCTGAGGTTTACGACTGGGGTCAAGCGTAGTAAACGGGTTGGTAGCCGGGTTCAAGGTGAAGGGGCTACGTTGCGCTGCCGCCACCACCTTAGGGTCTTGAGAGAACTTGACTTCTCCGCCCTTAGTGACACCGCGAGTAAGGCCAGCACCAAGGTCTTCGACGTTAGTCAGCTGATTGTTTTGAAGCAGGAACTTGAAGAGCTCACTTTGGCTTTCCAGTTGCTTAAGCTGAATATCCCGGACTGCCTTGTCTTCCGAAGCCACCTTCTCGATAGCCGATTGCATTGCCATCATCTTGATAGCTGTTTCACGTTCCGTTGCCTTCGCACCAAGTTGCGCCAGACCAGCCGGCACACCTTCGGCAGAACGAGCAAGCGCACTGGCGAAACTCTCACCCGGCTTAGCCGTACTTGCCAGCTTGAGGCCGGCATCAGCCAAAAGCAGCAGAGCTTGGGTCTGTTGTGCGTCCTTATCGCCTTTGAGGTATTCCGAGAACAGCTTTTGATAGTCAGAAGCATATTTCTTGGTACGGCCCATGGCATCCAGACCCTGTTCTTGGGCCGTGGTCCGCGCTCCAGTGATAGTGCTCAGCATATCAGCGGCACTGCCGGGTTCAGGGGCTGGTGCTTCCGCCCCCTTAGGCGCAGCAGCCGGGGGCATTTGCGGTTCTGGAGGCATAGACGAGGGTGTTCCCTGTGCTACCGGCTCTTCGGAGCCCATCATTGAAGAGGTCAAAAGTCCTGCACCAAGTACTCCCGCTGCGGTAGCCTTAACTGGATTGCGGGCAACAACCCCCTTTAGGTTTTTTGCCCCGGTCTTAGCTTGGCCAAGTAATTCTTTTGCCCCCGAAACAGCCTGCCCCGGCAAAGACCTAGCTGCCCCGGCCAAATCCTGAGCCATGCCCCGGAAACCGCGAGAGCCTAGGCGCTGTAAAAGGATTGCCTTAGTCGGGTCCGGAGGACTAGCCGTAAAATAGCGCGAACGGAGCGCATTGAGCCCACGGACTCCCATTTGACCGGCCTTCAGACCGCCAAAAAGGTAAGCCTCGGGAGCCACTGTTTCCACCCCCGGCTCACTAAAGATAACCTGTGCATCAGACGGCATCGAAGGGTCATACCCCGGCATTGCCGCCAACTGCTCAGGGCTGAAAGCGAAAGGGCTGCGGGTCACTCCTTGCGGGCCTGAACCCTCTGAAAACTTCTGTACGTAGCCCCCCTGAGCCATCTGAACCGGGGGCTGCATGCCTTGGTCCATGGGCATCGGTGCCTGAGGAGGCATACCTTGCGGAGGCATCGGCGGCATACCTTGCGGAGGCATCGGCGGCATACCTTGCGGAGGCATCGGCGGCATACCTTGGGGTTGACCACCCGTATCGGGAGGCATTTGGGGGGCCTGAGGTAAAGCACCAATGCCCGCTGCTTGTGGCTGTTGCTGTGCCATCTGCCCTTGGAGCAGGGCAAGCACTTCGGGAGGCGTATCCATTGCAGCCTCATCGCCCACCATTTGAGCAAGTTCCTCGTACCGCGCATCCACTGAGCGAATGTCACCACGGAGGTTGTTCATGAGGATTTCAGGCGACTGCGGGCTGCGACGGGTAAGCTCGTTTTCAGCCTCGTCCATGTCTTCCATGTCTTCCATGTCCTCGTCGTCAAAGCCAGACATGATTCCGACGTTGGTCGTCTTGGCCGACAAGGGCATGCTGAACATCTTGCGCTTGAGGACTTCGTCTTTCATTGGTGTTCCCTTAGAAAAGGCCAAGCTTTTGTCCAGCGGCCCCACCGGCAAGAGCCGCTCCTGCCAAGCCTGCAATCTGCTGTGCCGTACTGGGCTGCGGTGAGCTTGTTGCGGTCAACGAACTCGAGCCGCTAGGTGCTTGCTTAAAGATATCAGCCGTAAAACCAAGGCGCTGGTATGGTTCCGTGGCCTTTTGAAGGGCGTTGTTACGACTCGCATCCAAACCTTGCTGAGCGATTTGACGTTGTGCGTCAGACGTTTGAAGACCCAACGTAATACCCGCTTGCTCTATCCCTTGTGCCGTTTGCCCAAGCGCCCCTTGTTGTACACCCACGTTAGAAAGCTGAGTACCAAGGCTACCCAAGCCCGCAGAAATGCCTTGGCCCACATTAAACTCCTGCCCAGAGAGATTACCAAGGCCTTGCCCGAGATTTTGCAATAGACCGGCCTGTTGCCCGTAGATATTAGCAGTAGTGGCACCTAGTTGACCAAGTTGGCTACCGGCTTGCAGTTCACGGGTCGCTTGTTGACCATACAGATTCTGTGCCTGAGCATAGTTCTGAGCGACATCCTCTGCGATACGCCGGGACATAATGTCTTGGGTATTTCGCTCCATCTCGGCACGTTGAACACCCTCACGAGTGCCGCCAAAAGCACCCGCACGAACGGCCTGCGCGGCTTGTCCAGCACCAGCGATGTCAGCTTGGCGACGAATTTCGCGCATCGCCTCTTGAGTGACAAGCTGCTGATACGGATTCATGTAAGAGGCAATATCTGCCACACCAGCTCGTTGAGCACCCTGCATGGTTTGACCCACGCCAAGGCCGGCGATACCCGCGCCTTCCCCCATCATCGCAGTTGGGATGCCGCTGGTTGTCATTGCCCCACGAGCTTCGGCAAACTGAGGCCGAACATCGGATTCGCGCAAGACACCAGAAGCTTCCTGCAAGGTCCCCGAACCACGGCCCATTTCCAAGGATGCTCGGTTTATGTACGGGGAATATGCACCAACCCCCGCGTTAGCTCGCTGGATAAGACCTTTTTGTTCTGGCGTGAGGTCGGCTACTTTATAGTCTGGCAACGGGATAGGCTGACTCGCTAGTCCCTGTGCGCTCTCCATCAATCCAAGCTTGAAAGCTTCAATATCCGGAGACTCACGAACAATTTGTTCCTGAATTGTCCCCGCCGCACTCCCCGGTCCCGTGGGATTAACTACGGTTCCCCCGCCCTGACGAGGAGGGAAAAGTATCTCCCCCCTTGCTCGTCGAGCGTTAATCTCGGACTGTGCCGCTTGGCCAAAGCTGGCCCTTTCCGAGGCATCAATCTCCCCGCCGAAGGTCTTTGCCCAGCCAGCAAGCTCCTCTTCAGAGGGGGTTCTGCGAAGGTGCTGCTGATACAGGCCAATAATCTGTTGACGCAAAGCCTCGTCCATTTATGCCTTCCTCGCAGCGTTTTGCTCAAGTGCCGCCATCAGTTTGTACATACGCTTAGCGCCCTGACGACGAGAGCCGCTACCCATACCACGTACAGCACGAGCGGTCATCACAAACTCCCCGTCTGAGAGCATGGCCGGGATATCATCACTGGTTTCTGTACCCGGACCCCTGATTTGGCCCGTGCGGCGTGGATAACGCTTACTTAGGCCGGTTATGCCCCCGGAGTTAAACCGGGGAATCTGAAACGAGGCGGGTCGAAAGCCCGAACTGGTACCAAATATACTCTCTGTCGGAATGATGGTCTCAGCCAAACTGGGTGTATTAACGTCGTAAGGACGAGAGCCAATGATGTCACCCTCGGGGCTGTAGATTACTCCGGGGAGATTCTGCATGAGGTAACGAGTAGGAGCACGGTTGATATAATCCGCCCCCGTTTCCTTGGGCAGGATTCCCGGGCCGGTCGCCTGCTGGGGCTCAAACCCCCCGCCCGCGTACATTGCCCCGATGCCGGCAGCCGTCAACGGACCATATTTCTCCAAGATACCCGCGTTCGCACTCAAGCCTTGTCGGCTTGGGCTCAGGTAGGTGCTGTATATATCCTTGGTGTAGCTAAGGGGCTCGTTAAACAACCGGCCGACGCTAAAGTCAGGGGCCGCAGGGGCCGCAGGGGCCGCCCCCGTTGATGAGGTCGGAATACCCATCTTGCTTGCGATGTCGCTACCCGGAACTCTCGACATGTCACCGGACGTTTGAATCTGGTCGGGTACCGCCGATGCCTGAGTTGTTGCGGCAGTGGGGGTAGCTCCCTGAGTTAGGGTTTGAATCTGGTCGGGTACCGCCGATGCCTGAGTTGTTGCGGCAGTGGGGGTAGCTCCCTGCACCACGCGCCCTTGGTTGAAGAACTCCGTACTACCGGGGACAGGAGGCACCACGCGCCCTTGGTTGAAGAACTCCGTACTACCGGGAACAGGTGCTTGAAGTCCCATCCCGCCGGGTTTCGCGACAGCCTGAGCAATAGGACTAGGGGCCGTAGCACCGCCCGAGGATGTCGATGATGTCGATGATATACTACGGTCTTCAATCGGTGCCCCTTGGCCCTTGGGTACTGAGCGAGTCATCGCATAACTGACCGCCGCGTTTACTACCCCGCCCTTAACGGCATCACCAAGGCTAGCGCCACCGGCGAGGCCCATTAACGTGCCGGTTGCGGTCTGGAAAGCAAGCTTGGCGCCTGTTTCACCAAGGGTGCTAACAAGACCCTTGCCTAAGGTGCTGCCGAGAGCATTATTGACGAATCCGGCAGAGCCTACGTATCCACTGATACCACCCAAAATCGCGCCTTTGACTCCCCCGGTGATGCCACCCACAATCGCGCCAGCGGCAACAGGGCCAACAAATGGGGTCAATGCAATCGTGCCGAGGATTCGGCCAATCGGGGAATTCAGTACCTTTTTGACGCCCTTGACGATGCCCTTGACCGCCTTTTTGATGCCCTTAAAAATCTTCTTGAAGAAGAATTCAGGCAGGCCGGTCTGTGGGTTAGTAGTTCCCGAGCCGCCCATTGCCATTAGCATCTGAGCTTCTTGCGGGGTAATGTGCGCCAGCATGGTGTCACCGAAGCGACCCTTTTGGCGCATGCTCTCTGCTACGGAGGCAATGCCCCCCATCGCAAACTGTTGCACAGAGGGCAGAGGTATTGCCATGCCACGCTGTGAGTTCTCTTCGATTGCGGCTCGAAGGACAGCCATGAATTCTTCATCGTATTGAGGCGGAAAGTCGCCCTCGTCGATAATGTCCTGAGCAACAAGTTCCGCAATTACCTGAGGGTAGCGGTCCCGGTTTTTCTCGATGTAGTCAACAAGCTCACGAAGAGCATCAAGCTCCTCAACGGTGAGGGTCCCAACTTCGGCCAAAAGCTCACCCATGCCGGCTTCATACTGGCTGGCAATCTGCGGGTGATACTCGCGTACAGCATTCTTGGTTGCGTTGTACGCTTCGCCATAGCTAATCTGCTCGGGTGCAGGGCCTTGGTCCATGGGCCGTGGCTCAAGCGCCATGATTCCTTCTTCATCCATTGCGAACCTCGGTTCGGTAATAAAAATGGTGGGGTATCAAGGCGCGGCATTTAACCACGTCCGCGATAGTGGTTCCGTTAGTATAACTCACTGTGTTCGATACCATCAATTGCGGTCAATTTCAAGATAAGACATATAAAAATCAACATTGCTCACGCTGGCTGTAATTTTCAACACGTCGGTAGCTTCGAGGACAAGGGGTACGCCGCTTAGCACGTCCATCGTTGCACTTGGCGGGAGGACATAGTTACGAAGAATGTGATAACCGGTCCCGCCCCCTTGCGGATAGACCCTAACCGTCAATGTTCCAGAACTAGCGTTTGCGCTAGTTGCCCTCAAAGAAGAGATAAGAGCCGTATTAGCAGCCGGCACCGTATAGATGGACGTTTCTACCGTAGCACTAGGGGTTATGTACTTGCGAAAGTATTTATTAGCCATGTCAGATAACCGAGACAAAGTGGATGGTTAGAATCACAGATGGAATCTCAGGCCTTGTGGGGTTTGTCCCAGCAGCATAGTGCTCGAGGTAAATATTGGTGCTATCGGACCACCACGCAATCTCTAGATACTCGGTGGATGGGTCATTTACCGTGAAAATGCCTGTGATTGCCGGGACAATATGGGACCAAACACTACCGCCTCCATTGCACGTGCCGCCCCAGCAGGAGGAGCCGGTTCTAACTGGGATGTCAAATCGAGTGTTGCTGAGCGGGTAGTTAGTGCCGGTGCTCTTGGCCCAGACCTCAAACGTTTGCACTGCGTTCCCCCGGTTGGCCACCTGAAGAGAAAACGAGACGAGGTATTGCCCCGCACAAGACACCTTGATTCGACTGTTATTCTGTACCGAAATGCCTCTGGCAAGCACGGTTTGGTTGTAAGTAATCAGGTTTTCCGATGTGGTACCGGCACTTGTCTGGTCTTGATTTGACATCAACATAGCGTAAGGCAACGCAATCCCATTGCTAAGCTGAGCACCAGCTATGCCCCCGGCAAACCCACCGCCCCCTGCTCCACCCGTCGAAAACCAAGAAGACGCTCCGAGTAAGCCTTGGTCATAGTCCGAACCGTATGTGCTGTTCAGTTGCAGAATGACTTGTTCTAGCGAACGCACAAGCTGGTTGAACGCCTCGGGGCTGTATTGCTGCTGGGCGGCGTTGGGTAGCCGTACGTTAAAGAGCTTACTCATCGAGTTCCATCCGGCTGGATGTCAACCCGCATCGTGCCAAAACGCCAGTTTCCGCCTACTTCGTTGTTCCTAATACGCAGAGACACCTGACGACCACGTACTCTGGTATCCACTTTCTGGGTGGTCGGAGTGACGGTGTAGGGGTCGAGGGAGCTATTGGTTGCTCCCGCAGCCGGGTATAGTCGGAGTAGGGTGTTCACTTCAAGGTCACCAACTTGGTTCTTAAAGTCGGGGATGAACCGCTTCATAAACATGACTTGGTCGCCGTCACCAATGTCGAAGTAGCCCGACTGAATGTAGGAGTCAATCGCTGCACCGTTGGCGTTGTAACCGAACTCTTGGTCATAAATCAAAGCGCGACCCGCCGTTAACCCGTAAATAGTGGTGATAGTGGAGGTATTGTTCTCCGCCAAGTACTCCGCTCCTAGCGGATAATCAAACGCGCCAATGTCGCTCCATGCCGTTCTGGCCATGGAACCCACATGCCAGACGTTTTCTAGGTAGTTGTACGAGACATATCGGTCTATTGCGTTCGATGATGCGGAGGGATACCACCAAGTAACCTCATTGAACTGGGAGTTCACCCCGGCGTAGACCTTAATGCCCTGCGTCAGGTTGAAGTCCTTGAACACGTAGTCCTGCACAGTACAAGGCAGCTTCTTGACTGTACCGTCAAACACGTAGAAAGCTTGGGGGCCCATCCAGAAAGCTAGGCCGTTCACGTCTACAGAAGCATGGACCCCGATACAGCCGCAGTTTGCCCCCAGCTGGGCAAAGCCAAAGGTATAGGGGGGTCCGACGTACTGCATGCCATGCAGCGACGTATCCGTAAAGATGAGAATCTGGCCACGAGAACGCACCGCACTAACGATACGGCTACCATCGGTCAGACGCTGACCGCCAGCAGTATTTGTCGCACTTTCAGTGAAGGTGTTAAGGTCCTCTTGGTTAGAGAACCGCACAAACATCGGGTCTTGGCTAGCTGGGTCGCCAAGGGTGGTTTCTGTGCCAAAGCACACAAAATGACGGTCAGGGGTGGATATGAGCGCAAACTTGCTCTTCGTGGGAGCGCCGGCAATAATCGTGGCCCGCGTACCAAGGCCGGCACTTGTGTCAAACAGATATGCCGGACCATCTACAAGCTGACAAACAACGTCTTCCCCAAACGCATCAAACGCCCAGCTACGGGAGAAAAGCTGAAGCCCCCCGCTACCTTCCGGACGAGGTGTGCCCCAAGTTAAAAGGTTCCATGTGCCGGTGCCCCAACCGAAGTCAAAGTAGTTATCTTCTTCCCCCACGTTGATTTGATACGCAGCATTAGCTGTGCCTGCGGCTGCTGCCGTAGACGAGGCGGCATTAGGGACAATGATGGTGTAAGAGTTGGTACCGGTGACCAGTTGCACCTCAAACTCATTCGTGAGGGTTGCATTTGCGATGCCACCCGGATTTCCGGTTACGCTGGAGAAGGTTACAAAGTCTCCGGCAATTGCCCCGTGTGATGTATCGTTTACCGTTACAGTGGTGCTGCCCGCAGTCGTTGTAAAAGTTACGCCGGTCTCTGTGGCTCTAATAGGAGTGATGTCCGCCCACTCTCCGCCACTAAACACGTATAGCTTTCTAGAAGTACCGAAAATAGCATATGGCACCCCATCCAAAGAATTCCACGTGATTATGTCAACCACAGAACCTAGCAAATACGCTGGAGCGTCACCAAAAGTAACCCAGCCCCCCAGTTTTTCTGGGAGTCCATAGCGAAAGCGGATGTAGTCACCATCAACCCATCCGCCTTCCGCGCCGTATTCGGTGTTTTGCTTGTCGATACCCGGCTTGAGAAAAAGCCTGAAATACGCCATGGTTATCGCCTCATCAATTGCTTGGCATTATCGTATTGTACGTAACAGGCCTCTAATTCGGCTCTGATTTCGTCGGCTCTGGCAGCTTCCCCCGCAAGAAATTCCGCATCCTCTCTAAGAAGCTCGGCTCCCGTACAGATGGCGGGGCTTTCTGTAACTCTGGGATTTCCGGACAACTGGTCGGAAGTGTCACGGCGGGGACGGTCGCGCAGCCCTGCAACAACAGAAGCATGCTTACGCTTAAGATTTTCCAGTTCACTCTGTTTCTCCTTGGCGATAGTGTCTGCCTTGGCTTGCAGTTGTCGCTCTGTTTGTCGATTTTTGTCCGCTTGGGCTTGCACCACGCGTTCCTGAACTACTTTTTCGGCATCCCAGCGGGTTTGGATGATGCTTTTGCCGTGGCCCATGCCCTTCAAATAAGCGCCGACAATCAAGGCCAACGCGACAACCCCACCGATAACCCAGCGATTAGTCAGGAGCCCAAGCACTTTTGATACTCCTCATGACGGCGCTTCGTCAGGCCCGGTAAGGCACGACCTTTAAACTTATCCCATCGTAGGATTTCGGCACACGCCTCAGAATACGCACCAGCTTTCAGTTTACGCACTAGTGTGGATTTACAATACGCACCAGCCCCGATGTTGTACGTCAAGCTTACGTATGCATCAAACTCGTGCTGGTACATCGGCACAGGGGAGCACTCCTTTACGGCCCTTTCATACTTGTTGGCATCCTGTAGAAGACGAACCAAAGCACGTTCCGGGGTAATCCGGTCCCCCATCTCTACACCTTCTGTTGTGCCAAAACCTATGGTCGGCACATCCCCCTTGACCGGTTCATATGCTTCCCCTCGATAGCCCTCATGCAGGGCAATGCCTATCAGAGCAGCGCCGGACAGGGAGAGAGAGGCAGCTAGGATACGGCTCATGCAGATTCCAGAGCAGCAATACGTGCGCGGAGAGCTTCGACTTCCGAGGAAAGCTCTTGCACCGCTTTAATCAAAGGCGCTATGAACTGGTCATAACGAAGACCATAATGGTCTTGTTCTTGGTTATATACAAACCCACCAAAATCCTTCCCCGCTAGGGCGGCCTGAACTTCTTGTGCAATCAAGCCGTAGTGGGTGCGGCGTCCCGGACGGGGGGTAACCAGAGGGTTAAGTAGGTCACCTGTGGGGGTTACCTCGTTGCCCCCCAAAACCCACTTGTAGGAAACAGGGCGCAGGGAGTTAACGAAAGAAAGACCTAAGTCGGTATCCTGAATGTTCGTCTTTTCTCTGGCATCCGAGGTGTTAATCGAGCCTGTGGCGGCATAAACTACGGACCAACGAAAGCTCGGTGTACCAAGCGTTGTTGAGTTATCAACGTAGGGCCGAACAAGGTTGTTGTCTACCACCATGCGAGCCGAACCGCCACCGGCAATACCAAGCCTGCCGCCCCCATCATCGTAAATTGAAGCGTCAAGGGTGGCGTTAAAACTAAATGCACACACCGCTTCCCATCGATTAGTCACGGTGCCCCAAGAGCATCCACGGTCAGTAGTTGGGTTTCCGCCGGGAAGACTGGGAACGCCAGTGAGAAACTGTTTAGCTCCGGTAATTGTCTGTGCATCAGCCTTTGTCACAATACCCGCTGCATCAAGACTTGCTGCCGCGACACCTGTTCCCCCGTTTGAAGTGCTTAGGGTTCCGGAGAGAGTGGAGGTAGTACCGGACGTATTGATTGTTGAGGGGCTGAAGCTAAGACCCGTCGTCCCGCCGCCCAGACCAAAAGACGAAAGCCCGGTGCCCCCAGTAGCGGAAATAGTGATTGCGCCACTACCGTTGATTATAGAAATACCGGAGCCCTCAATCAGGGTGCTCTTGCTAAGACCCCCACCACTGTTTCCAATCAAAAGCTGACCACTGGAATACGTGGTCTGACCCGTTCCACCGCTAGCCACCGGCACTGTCCCCGACAGGCTTATGTTGGGGGTCGAGCCCCCAGACGAGGCAAGTGGGGAGCTTGCCGAGACGCTAACAACGCCGGTTGAGGGAAGAGAGCCCACGGTCCAAGCCGAGCCGCTCCACTGAGGAATCTGGCCAACAGAAGCGCCGACCAAAGCGGACAGGGGCGAGGAGCCGTTGCCGAGGAGGAGTGCGCCAGAAGTAACCGAGGCCACACCAGTGCCCCCGTTAGTGACCGGGAGGGTCCCAGTCACCTGACTAGTGAGGCTAACCACAGAGCCTGCAATAACCACAAAGTCACTGCCGTTCCAAGACACGACTGCACGTGTTCCACTGGTGACTGTTGCGCCTGTGGTAGCAGAGCCCTTGACCACAACCGAACTAGCGGAGCCGTTGATGACCACATAGGTTTTATCTCGGCTGGGTGCAATGATGTTACGAGTAGTGCCGGGGCTGCCAGAGATAACAAGCGCCGATGCTCGGGCCTGATTGGCCGACCCCTGCGTATCCGTCAGGGTCACGTTCCCCGCTGTCACATTCAAGGCTACCGAGCCTGCGATGGCCTCTTCAACCAGTTCCGTGATTTGGTCATTGACAACATCGCCCCATGTATTGGACTCAGTGCCCGTTACGGGTTTTGCAAGACCCAGAAGATTTGTGTAGTTAATAGCCATTTATGCCTCACGCAGCCATGTCAAAATTTGACCAATTAGGGTTTTGAGAATCACCAATATCCGTCCAATTATCCACCGGAGCGCCCGTAACATCAACCCAATCAGGGTTTTGACCGTCAGGGATTATGGTCCAATAAACAGGGACCGCGATGCCTACTCTGCTAAATCCCACAACCCCAGTGACAACAACGATGCCGGAAAAGTTTGTGGAAACAGGAGTAACGGAACCGACAGCCTGAGACCCGGTTATAATTGGGCTCACAAAATACTTGCCTGTAGTTCCTACAGCAGCCGTTCCGGGCACCCCGCTTACAACAAGGCTAATGCTGGTGCTGGTTCCCGCCAGACCGACCAGACCTGTGCCCTGTAGGCCCGTGGCGTTTTGGCGGAGAAGCGGGAGAATGGTGCCTGTCGCACCGCTCGCAGACACTCCAGTGGCCGATACGGTCTTGGAATTAACGGCAACAACGGTGCCTACGCTTGCCGTAGCCGAAACCCCGGTGGCGTCCTTGCGAAGGAAAGGAACAACTGTGCCGGTTGCGGCGGAGCCGGGGATGCCGTTGGCAAAAGTGTCAACTGCCGGAACAACTGTGCCAACGTTCCCGGACGCGGAAACGCCCGTGACGGCAGATATGTAGTTAAGGGTAACCTGACCGACTTGACCACTGCCTTCAACGCCAGCGGGTATTTCTGCGTTATCAACGCGTAGCGATACCTGACCAACTTGAGCGGTGCCTACTACGCCGGTAGGCGTCTGCACACTGCTTATCTGAAGCGCAACCGTCCCCGTATTTCCTGATGCGGAAACACCGGAAATAGCTGGTAGAACGGTTGGGGTAGTGTTTCCGGATTCTGCCGACGCAGAAACCCCAGTCACCAAAACCGTATCGCTTATCGAAGCTGTTACGCTACCCACTGCCCCGGAGGCAGATACCCCGGTGGCGGTCTTGGTAAGGAACGTCGCAACAGTCCCTGTATTACCGGCGGCAGACACCCCAGTTGCTTGGTGTAAAACAGCGGGGGTTACGGTACCTGTGTTACCGGTAGCCGCTATCCCGGTAACGCCGTAAACAAGTAGGGGGTTGATTAGGCCGACATCGCCGGTGGCTGAAGAGCCGGTTACACCATAGGCAACCTGAGGGGTTACCGCGCCAACATCACCTGTGCTAGCAACGCCAGAGGCGGCCTCAAGTACAGCGGGGACGACTGCGCCTACCGCGCCGCTTGCAGAGACACCGGTGACAACAACATTGACATTGTTGCCGGAGATTACCTGACCAACAGCACCGGTAGCCTCGACCCCCGTGACCGCAACTACTCCGCTACCTGCTCCGGCTAGCGCAGAGAATGGTGCTTCTGAAAACGCGCTATAGCCGAGCATTTAGGGGCCTTTTTAGGGGATGGGGCCTACTGGTGTATCTGTGGTTGTGTCGGTTACGGGTTCTTCGGGTGCAGGTGGGGTGCGGGGGTATTCGACCCATTTTACTTCCGTTTGGGACCACTTCCAAACAGTTGTTTCTGTGTCCGGCGGTTGGTGCGTACGCACAATCCAGCCCGGTGGGTACCACCATACTACTTCAAGGCCGACGCCTTCTTGGATACTCGGAGGGTCCCCGACTTCAATCCACCCTTCGGTGCCGTCAGTCTCGGGCTTTGGAATCGAACCGTTTTTGGAATAGAGCATGGCTAATCCTTACTTGTCAGGGAATGCATCGGTGGGCGGCGTGAAGTTGGCGGTGTAGCGGGCAACGCCCTTGGTGATACGAAACTCATCTAGGTAGCCGTTTAAAACCCCTCCACCATCAAATGCAGAAGCCCCTATGTATAAACTTGATGCTAAATAAGTAATGCTATCCGTGTAAGTAGAGCCGGACTGTGTACCATTGATAAACATTTTGGTAGAAGCGCCTGACCTACTAACAGCAAAGTGATACCAAGTACCTGTAGTTAGACTGCTACTAGCTATCCTCTCCGCAGAACTTACATACCAAGTCATAGCGGCGCCGTTCATGTACAACATTGGGTATGCCCCGTTGCTACTCGCGGGGCGCTGGTCAAATATAATCTGAATTGATGCTACAGAGTTTAAGTACAGCCATCCTTCAACAGTAAAAGCACCAGTGCCAAAAGTAACTTCTGGAGTGGAACGCCCTTGTAACCTATCCCCGCTCCCATCAAACAGCATTGACCCGCCACCAAACTTGCTCTGAGCGGTAGAGATTTGCGCGTTACCAACAGTCTCTAGGTCGTTCATGGCGGCGTTGTCGAAGATGCCGCCGTTGGTGAAATTACAGAGCAGGCTGGTATTTGCTATTGCGGTAAGAGGTGATGTGGGTGGCGTAAAGTTAGCCGTATACAAAGCGGTTCCCTTAAGAACGCGCAGCCCGCTAATATACCCAACACCATTACTAACACTGGTATTGAAGCCGTTGGCGTTAATAATTGGGCGACCTGCGCCGCCACTTAAAAAATCTACACTATTAGTAACCGTGCTGCCTACCTGCAAACCATTTACAAACGCCCTAAGACTAGTTCCAGACCTAGACACAGCAACATGCGTCCAAGCATTTAATGGTATTGAACCCGCATTTAATACTTCTGTAGTGTTATAGTAAATAATCACTGATGCAGCAGCAAATAACGTTAAATACGCCCCATTAGTGCCGTTCGGTCTGTTGTCATAAGCAAACCCTATCTCCCCCATCCTGTAAACCCACACTTCGACAGTAAAGTCCCCTGTACCAAATGTAAGTTCGGTTTGGCCTCCGAGTGTTAAGTAGTCCCCACTCCCATCAAAATACCCACTACCGCCAATAGTGGCAGCAGAGTAGGCAGCAGTCGGTGAGAACGGGCTGAAGCGTTGTACGCTGGTGTTGCCATTAACCGTGATGGCAAGGGCGTTGGCTGAGTTGTCGATGAAGCGGTTGCTCTGACAGGTCAGCAGGGATGTGTTGGCGATTGCGGTGAGGGGGGTGGGAGGTGGAGTGAAATTGGAGGTGTAGACGGCGGTGCCAGCTACTATTCTGCAACTGGATATATAACCCTGAATAACAGAGCCTAATCCACCGTTATATAGTTCAGCTCCAACTCTGCAATTTCCAGTAAATGAAGTTGCGTTAGAAGCAGTTGTCGAATCTGCCGTGCCGTTCAAATAAACCTTAATTGTTCCGCTGGACCGAACGAAAGCAACATGAACCCATGAATTTGTAGGCACGCTTTGCGTAGTGCCTGTAAGGATTGCTGCATTATTTCCATATACGGTTAAGCGGCCTCCTGTTGTCACATAAAATGCGACACCAGTTGCATTTAAGCTATCTCCAAGACAAACAAATAATCTAGTTGCCGAAAGGTTATCAAGATAAATCCAACCCTCAACCGTAAAATCCCCAGAAAGGGTGGCGGGCGATACACTTGTCGATAGGAAATCCCCACTCCCATCAAAGTAATTACTCCAATTGCTCCCATACGGGCTAAACGTACCTTGAGTGGTATTCCCGTTACGGGTGATGCTGAAGGCGTTAGTAGACGAGTCGAGGAACGTGTTGTTCTGAGCGCCGTTGGTGCCGTCCCCGTGAAGGAGCATCGTGACGTACTCAAAATACGGGTCGCCAGTACTCGGCCACGTGCCTGCCTTGATGTACTCAAGTGCTTGCTCAAGAGTCCAGATACCCGCAGCCGACGAAGTGCTGGGGACTACGGGGTTCTTTGTGATAAGGCCACCGGGGTAACGAAGGCTCATTTATGTTCCTTACAGATTCGGGAATGCATCGGTGGGCGGCGCGAAGTTGGCGGTATAGCGGGCAACGCCCTTGGTGATACGAAACTCGTCTAGATAGCCGTAGGTAGAGCCGTCTCCAATATTACCAAAGTGGAGTTTAGAAGAGCCAAGGTCTGTACTAAGGTTTGCCGAGTAAACAGATACTCCATCTACGTACACCGTAAATGTAGAAGAACTATCTCTAACAAAAGCAAAATGCTTCCATGTATTTAAGAAGGCGCTTTGTCTTGAAGCCCCATTATTAACATTGATTAGATTGTTATTGTGGTAAATAAGCAGATTGTGCAAAAATCCTGCATCCCCAAAGAACATTGTAAGTACGCTTACATTAGTTCCGGGGTTGTATAGGCTCCATATGTACGGATAACTAACTGATGAGGAATTAAGCCGTAAAAACCCTTCGACGGTAAATGGGCCAGTACCTAACCTAAAATTGTCCGACGTGGTGGCTCCACGCAGAGTGTTCTGAGCATTAGTTCCGGTGCCGTTAAGAATCAGCGAAGAAGTACCAAACTTGAACTGGGTAGTAGAAAGTTGCGAACTGCCTACTGTCTCGTAATCTTCAATGGCCGCATTATCAAATGCCCCAGCGTTGGTGAAGTTGCAGAGCAGACTGGTGCCGGAGATAGCAGTGAGTGGGGCCGTAGGCGGGGTAAATGCCGCTGTGTAGACGGCGGTGCCTTTGACGACGCGAAGGCTAGACATGTACCCAAAGAAGAAATCAGTCGAGGTATAGGCACGTCTTCCAATCTCTTGTGTTCCACCGGCATTTAGCGGATTAGTCAGGGTTCCAGTAGTGCTGCAAAGTGCACCGTTAACAAAGAATCTGTTAGTTCCTGACGCTCGCGTAAAAGCAACATGGGCCCACTCATTAAGGCGCACATTGTTGGTGATTGTATAGATTTGTTGATACCCACCCTCAAAGGTCTGAACACCAATTGATATTGTTCCAGCGGCACCGTACGGATACATGTAGAACTCGTACCCACTGTTAAGGTTGCCAAAAATGCCCTGTGCGGTAGCAGACGGAATGTTTGTTACGTATATCCACGCCTCAATAGTTACGTTCCCCGTGCCCATATCAAACGCCGCGTTGTCAGGCACGGCGAGGTAATCACCGTTACCATCAAAGTACCCCGAGCCGCCGTTAGATGCAGCAGAGTAGGCAGTCGTGGGATTGAACGGACTGAAGACTTGGACGGATGTGTTGCCCACAGGAGTAATAGTAGAAGCGGTTGTGCTGTTGTCCTTGAAGCGGTTGGACTGACACGTCAGGAGAGACGTGTTAGCGATGGCTGTAAGTGGAGTGGTGGGCGGGGTAAAAGACGATGTGTACAGTGCGGTGTCCTTAATAAAACGAACTCCGCTCACATATCCCTGAAAAGCGGTACCAGCAATCTCACAAGTAGAACTTGTGCCTAGTGACCGGGTGTCCGTAAAATCTGTCAACGGGTAGATTGAGGGGTTGACTCCAGTCCCTAAGTTTTGTTGCTGTCCGTCCACAAAAAAGCGAACCACCCCAGATTGTCTGGTCATGGCAACGTGGTGCCATTGATTACTAAAAGAACTCTGCGTATATGCAGTGCTATATACATTCCCAATGCTATCTAAATGAAGCCCAACTTGAAGTTTGGTACCAAATCCACCGTCACCAAAGCGCATACCCGTAGTTTGCGAGGCTTGGGTGTATGACATTAGGGTTACGTATGCGCCGGGAGCCGAGGTCATGTAAAACCAACCTTCTATGGTGAAATTACCAGCGCCTACGTTTAGGGTATTGGTAGCCCCCACCGATAAGTAGTCGCCACTCCCATCAAAATAGTTACTCCACCCCCCATCCGCACGGCTGAACGGACTGAACGCCCCTTGAGTGGTATTGCCGTTACGGGTGATGCTGAAGGCGTTAGTCGATGAATCTAGGAACGTGTTGTTCTGAGCGCCGTTGGTGCCGTCGAAGTGCATCAAGGCAACCACGTTTCCAAAATACGGGTCAGGGAGGATAGCAGGGGGCCACGTACCAGCAGCTTGGTAACGCATCTGGTCCTGCATTGTCCACAAGCCGGGAGCCGAGGAGATAGTTACAGTCGGAGGTGTGGCGGAGAGAACTCCGCCCTTGTAGCGCATCGACATGGCGTTGCCTTAACTGTTAAGTTCTTCCCAACTTGCAGTAACTACGAGGTCGTTAGCCGCACCGGCAACCGCACCGATGGACTGGTTTTCAAGCAAGTAGAACGATGTGGTCTTGTCCGTGACAATCAAAGAGGCGTCTGCCGGAACAGAGATGGTCGAAGCAATTGCGTACGCAGTACCAGCAAGAGCGGCTTGGCTGTAGATGTTGATAGTGATATCAGCAGCAGACGAGCCATCCACGTTAGCAACGACGATGCTGTTAATCTTGAACACCTTGCCGCTAGACGCCGCATTACTTACAAGGCTTGTGGCGCTAGTTGATGATAATGCGACTTGCGAAGAGTTACCGTAGATGGCGGCAACGTTTACGATATTTGGGTTTGCCATTTGTTGCCCCTTAGAATCCGAAAATCATCGCCATAGCGATGGCTTTGCCGGTAGAAATCCCAGCCGACCCAAAGGACAAGTTGCCAGAACCATCAGTAACGAGGGCCTGACCGCTAGTACCGTCCGTACCCGGCAGGGTGAAAGTCGTGTTAGAAGAAGTATTAGCGGTCTGGAAAGTCGTGGTCCCGGTACCGCTAGCATTTCCCTGAATCTTGAAATTGCTCATGGTGATTCCTTTTTAACTGAATACCAGCCAAGACTGACCAGTAGGCACCGAGACAAACTTGCTGCTGGAGATTGTAATGGGTCCGATGCTCTGCGCGTTGAACCCCGGCTGAATCGGTGTGCTTGTGTTGATTACCGTGTTGTTGGTGATAATCGCCTGACCACCCGCACCGAACAAGGCGTAACTCGCGGGGTACGTGACAAACACATCCTTGGTGCCAGCACTGAAGTTAACCGCCGACCCGGAGTTGCTTGAAGCAAGAATCGTGTCCCGAGAGAGAGTAGTTCCCGACGCCGTATAGGTGCCCATGCCCACCTCCCACTCAGAGCCGCTTTGTGCAGCAATGGTGTAGAAGGTGGTGTTGCCATTACCAACAGCAGCAAAGGACTGAAACCCCGTAGAGGCACCGGCAAGCGTAATCGTGCCCGTACCAGTAGTGGTCGTTGTTTCCTTTACGCGGTCAGCAATGAAAAGTGCCATACGTCACCTTAAGCGATGCGGATGATTGCAGTGGTCGAGACAGGGGCCGGGAACTGGATTTGGAAATCACCCGAAGTCACGGTCTGGTCGCCGCCAAAGCTCAACACAGCACATGCAGGGTCACCGGCTGCGCTATCGTTGTAGATGATTGCGCCAGATGTGGTAAACGTTGCGGCACTCCAAGTGGTGTTATCAAAGTCACACACCGCAGTCGTACCGTCAGCAACCGGGGTCACCGAGGTCAGAGTGTTACCGCCAGTGGTGTAACCACTACCGTTCGCCAACTCGTCTGTGTTGCCCGTAAGGGTTGTATAGCTAGTGGTGGCAGCACCATACGTACCGGCGAGAGTTGCGCTGCCTTTACCGAGGGCAATCTTGAATGTGTTACCAGTCGAGGCGGTGAAGTTGTGGACCGCCTTGAGAATTTCCACCTTGAAAGAGGTGGGCATTGCATTGGTAAATCCGGGCATGTTAAATCTCCAAAAGTTTAACGAGGTCCTCGTGACCGGCGGCTTTCAGCCGGTTGGATACCGTCGTGTTGTGGGACATGATTGCTTGGCGCATGTACCGCACCAAGACATCTCGAATCTGTCTTTTAAATGCTTCGGCTTGGTCACGAATTGCCGGATGCGAATCGCTGCCAACGTAGATAATTTTTTCAAGAGCCATCTCCGCAACTTCCTCTGGTGTGAAACCACGACCAGATACGTGCATCACGCGAATGTCTCCAAGAAGAGCGCCACAGGATTCGATATACATTACGGGTTCTCCGACCTAACCTTAATTCGGGGCATGCCATCCCTGTACTCATCTCGACGGCGACGGCCCTGTTGCTCAACACCAAGACCTTGAATAGCTTGAGCATAACTATTCTCGAAATATTGCATCATTTCGGGTGGTCCCTTCGTATAACTATACGCTTGAATAAGACAGGCGTATAGAAGCGCCTCGGGAGCGTTTAAGCTAATCCAAGTGGTTGGGTTAGCCGATGAAATTTGAGCCGGTTTGTAGATGTATCCCAGTTCAGCCGGGAAGTCCTCACTGGGAGTAGGGGCAATATAAAAGGTGTCTTGGTCCCACACGGAGTAATACTTGGGAACATCGCGTACAGCACTGTTGGGCCAATACTCCTTCATAAACGACGTGTCCCTGAACTCAAGGAAGATTTGTTCCCCAAGGTAGGTAATCATTAAGTATCGATGAGTCAAGATGTCGTTCGGGGCGGACAGGAATCGATTGCCTGTGGTCAACACGCCAGCAACCTCTTTTTTGAAGTAATCGAGGTCGATATCACGAAGGATGCGACTTTCCGCCATCGTGATAAACGTATTGATAACGGATTCAGTAAATACGTTGTCCCCAACTTCCGTGTAGTTACGAATGTTGGTTACTAGCTCGTTGTAGTTCATGTTATCGATACCATTACGGTTCCAACCGAGCCTAGTCCAACAACCGGTTGAGATACGGGAGCGGGCTGCATCCCGATGGACTCAAACGTTGAGTCTCCGGGTATGCCTACATAAACAACAAAAATCTCGTACTTCTCGGGCCTAGGCTGATATAGAGCTTGCGGGTCAGATACGGAACGAAGGGGCTGAAGCTGGGGGTGTTTAGGTTCGTAACACTCCTGACAAACCTTGAAGCCCTCCCAAGTCTTTTTCAGTTCGTTAAGCATGTACTGCTGACCACATTGGTCGCATATACCCAGAGCATACTTACCTGAGGCGTAGGCCCCCATGGCTAGTTTCCAAAGTCAGGGGTCAAGAACACACTGGCTCGTTCGCGGTCTTCCGACGCAGCCCGTGCATACTCCTCCTCGTAAATCTGCTTCAACAGCCCCACTCTATCCGGGGATTTTTTGAGTGACAGGTAGTATGAAAGGCCGGCAGCAAGGCAGGGGAGAAAGCGGAAATTAACATCCGGCGTGTTCGAATAATCCCCGGCATCTTGTATACGACGAATCGCGTAATACACGAACGTGTACGAAATAGACGGGTCAGGCGTAGGATACAGATAAAGCTTGGGCTGAATCGTACGTTCGACGTAATACTGCGAGGGACGGGCCTGCTGACTCTTGACCGGTGTATGCAGATACTCAGCGCGGCTGATTCGGTCAATAGTGATGTCGGTGTTGACACCCTGATTGCTGAATCTGACCACAGCAGACAACACATCGACGGTATCCAAGGGGAGGTCGTAAGTGTTCACGCCTGTGGTCAGGGCCAATGTTCGCTGCTCAATGCGCCACAAATTAAGCCCGCGATTGGCCCAGTCCGCAAACAACAAGTCCAAAGAACGACGGGCCGTCCTTAGGGCATAGCCGTCCTGAACCGAGATACCACACCGTTCATAGGCCTCGGTGATGAGGTCGGCAATATCTAGGTTGAATGAGCTAGTCCCTGAGGTGGTCATGTCTTAGAACGAAGTGGGTTGAGGAATACGCGGGAATACCGGGCTTTCCATCTCGCCCGCATACTTCTGCTTTTCCAGATTTTCGTCAACCGGTTCAGGTGAGAAGTAGGTTTCCTCAGAACGCTTTGAAACCGCACCGAAGCCTTGGGTTGCAGCGCCTACACCACGAGCCTTAGTAGTCTTAGCCATGATTAGACCTTTTTCTTGGGTTTTTTAGTCACGGAACCGCCCTTTGCTTTTTCGACAGCGACCTCCTGTGCTTTATTCACCGCCGAACCAACTTTATTTACCGCCGAACCAATAGCGCGGGAAAGACCCCGACCACGTGCTGCGGGGGGCTGTGCAGCCTTGCCGGCCAAATTCACCGCCGAACCAATAGCGCGGGAAAGACCCCGACCACGTGCTGCGGGGGGCTGGGGGCTATTAGCTGCCTGTACAGCCTTGCCGCCCGCCTTCACGGCGGCTTTAATTATCCCGCCTGCAAGCATCTTTTTGGGTTTAATCGTCTTCTTAGTCACAATAGTCTCCTCAGCACATCTTGCAAGACTTCTTACGAACAACGCAACCTTGGCCACGTGTGACCATGCCGCCCTTCTTGTAGCCCTTGGGCTTCATTTTGCTCTCCTCATCCATTTTCATCATTTGCTGGATAGTGTCTTTTTCTTCCTTGGTCATGTACCCGGGACCAATAGGTTCCAAGCCGCGCTCACCTTCTTTTTGAAGGCGCTTTTCTAGCTCTCGGCGCTTCATAGAGCGATTACGCTCCATTTCCATCTTCTTGTCGTCCATGTTAATTCCCCTTGCCCATAGCCATGCGCTTGCGGGGGGAGACCATCATCTCGCCACCCTTCTTCATGCCGGAAGCCATGTGCTTGGCCGGGGCCTTGACCTTGGTTTCCTTCATCATCTTACCGATGTCCGGGTCGCGACGGTCCTTCATGACTGCGCGGCCAATACGGTCCGGAGAACTACCCTTCATGGCACGGCCCTTAACATCCGCCATGCCGCCCTTTGCCATCTTTTTTCCACAACCGGGCATGATTACCTCACTTAACGTTGGTTGGTTTGCCGCCTACACCTTGCGGCTTGGCGCGTTTGCGGCGAACAGCCGCGCGTTTTTGACCCTCAGTCATTGCAGCGGCCTTTGCCGCTGGTCTGCACTTAGGATACCCCTTACTGGATAGACTTGCTTCTTTACGGCCACAGGCCGGATGCTTGCCGGTTTTTTTGTCTGTGCGGGATACGTCCACCCAGTCTTCGGCAAACCATTTCTTGAGGGCTAGACCTTTGGCGGTCTTACGAACGGCCACTTTTCTTCCCCCAGTTCTTTGCCCCTACCTTACGGCACTTGGCAACAGCACCAGAGGCGTAGGCGCTAGGCCACACCGCGTACCGTGCCTTTACCTTCTTGGCACAAGCGTCATTGGCCTTCTTTGTCTTTGCCACGGTTAATCCAATCCTGAACGGTCTTGGTTTCCCAGATACGAATGGCTGTCCAGCAGATAGTAAACAAAGCCGCGATTGCTGGGAGCACGTCCATAAGGGTCCCTACAACGGTTACAACAGAGACAGCGTCAACTGTTTGCTTGGCTGCTTCTAACGGGTCTTGGGTCATTTTCAGCATTTCCATCTACGCCGAGCCTGACAGATACGCTTTTCAGGGGTCTCGGAACAATTTACACCGTGCATTTTTGCTTGACCAGCAGAACGAGCGCAAAACGACTTACGACGCTTTGCTCTCGCTCCGGAGGGCTTGTCTTCGGTAACGGCTGTCTGCAACTTGCTGCCGGGGTTGGCCTTTCGATAGGCGGCGACGCCCTTCTTAGTCATCCCGGCACCGGACTTAGTCGAGCGAAAGTTGCCCGACTTGACCGATGTTGCAATCCCCATTCCCTTTGACTTAGCCATGGTCAGGCGTAAAACACAGTGGCCTTGGTTGCAGCGCCCGCGAGAGTGCAGTAAACACTCGTCTCGCAAAGCACCCCGTCTTCAGGAAGCTGAAGGTAGACAGCCTGACCGTTCGCAATCGTGTCCAACACGATAACGTTGGTGCCGCTGCTTCCGCCATCCTTAATCGTCACAGAACCAGCCGCAGTACCCGGTTGGACGTAAATCGCCTTTACGCGACCACGGCCACCGAATACCGAAGCACTAGTGGTGATGTTTGCAGACTTAACGTCGCTACAGAAGCCCATTTTGATACTCCTTGTTTAGCAAACTTAAGCAGCTACACCATCAATCACTGCAAAGTTAATCACCGGAGTGTCAGAAGCGGTGCCGCCCGTAGTAAAGAAAGTAACAGTGAAGCTGCCTGCGGCAACAGAAGTAACGAACAAATTATACAGGTTGGTACCCGATGCTTGGTTCACGATGATAACGTCGTTCGCGCCAACAGTGCTGTTGGTGACGGTAAAGCTAGCGGCAGTGGTAGAACCGGCGGCGGTGAACAGGGTAATGGCACCACAACGCTTGTTAAGCGTCACGCCAGTAGTACGGCTTGTGCCTTGGGTTACAACGCCGCCTGCGCCGGTTGCATAACCCACACCGCCGGTACCCGTAGAAGTAATAGCGCCAGTAGCAGTTAGGGTGGTGACAGAAGTGTTAGCACCAATGGTCGAGGTGGTGGTAACCTCGCCAGTATTTGCGTTAATCGAAATAGTTTGGAAGCCGTTCTGCGAGCGAACTGGACCAGAAAAAGTAGTCGAAGCCATAGTATTTCCTTTGTGTTGTAGCACACCGCCCTATCGTCTCTACAAAGTCTGCTAGGCCAGTCGATAGAGCTAAAATCCTAGACAACTTCGTTTTATCAGATTACCGTTGCACGGTCAAGTTAGACGGTATTCATATGGCCACTCATTACGAGAACTACGGAAAGTCTTATTACGAGCGAAACAAGGAGCGCGTAAAAGCGGCAACCAAGAAAAACAGGCAAAAAAGCCGGAAAGAGTGGTGGGAGTTCAAAGCTACTCTTAGTTGCACTGTTTGCGGGGAAAAGCACCCGGCAACCTTTGACTTTCACCACCCCAACAAGGACGAAAAAGATGGTTGCGTGAATGAGTTCATCAACCAAGGACGTTACGGTAAGGCAAGAGAAGAAGCGGCCAAGTGCGTTGTCCTATGCGCTAACTGCCACCGCAAGCTGCACTGGGACGAAAGACAAAAAGAAAAGGGGGCCGAAGCCCCCTTTTCAACTGACTCAGCTAAGAATCAGGCGGCACCCGTCGAGCCGTAGATACCACGCGGGTCCGACCAGCCGAAGCTGTAACGCTCACGAGCCTTGTAACGAACGTTGCCGGTATCAAAGTCGCCTTCAAAGGCGGTCTTGATATTCGAACGCTGGAACATCTTCAGGCCGTTCGGGGCGTCGGTCAGCAGGAACCAAGCGTCCGTGTCGGTCAGGTAGTGGTTAACCACATAACCGTCCGGAATCAGGCCCATCGACTTGACAGCGTTGATGTCGTTGTCAGCGGTGGCAGTGCGGAGGGTGGACTTCATCAGGCGTTCAGCCGTGAATTGAAGTTCCTTCGGCACGACCAGCTTGCGGGCAATAACAGCAACCTTTAGGCCACGTTCGTCGGTGAACGCAGCGATGTCGATGATGCCTTGCTCCAGCGAGGTCTCGTTCAGGTCGGCAGCGGTGGCCGGCTCGTTCGAGAAGTTCGGGCCCAGAGCAGTCGGGTGGTTGTCGGCGCAGAGAGCAACACCGTCGCCGCCAGCGTGAACGCCGGCGTTGAAAGCGTTGTTCAGGACCGAAGCAGCCTTGACTTGCTTGGTGTGAGCCATCGAACGGGCCAGAGCCTTGGTGTAACGACCCGACAGACGGTCATAGAGGTTGTCCTCGATGGCCTCTTCCGTCAGGGCGAACGCCAGAGCCACCGTCTCGTGGGTGTAACGAGCGGTGAACGACTCTTGGGCCGAGTCATACGAGACGCCAGCACCTTCCGACTTGGTCGGAGCGGCACCGAAACCGGTCAGCATGACTTCTTCTTCAAACGCACGGTCCGAGCTTTCAACCGAGAAAATCTCGGCATGCTCGTTTTCGTAACGGTTGTATTCCATACCGAAGAGGGCGTTAAGACCCGGCTCCAGTTCCTTTACTAGTTGTGCACGAGTAATAGCCATGATTAGACCCCCGCAGTGCCCGTCGAGCCCTTGAACAGATGATTGTTCGGCACGACGATAAGGTCAGCGTAGTCGGAGGCAACATCATCATTACCATCCGCTTCGTAAACGGCGACAACCTTCCACGGGTGGGTGGCGTTGCCGGTAGCCGGGGCGCTAACTTGCTGGCCCGAGACACCGGTGGTTGCGCTGCCCGAGGTGGAGGTAACGATGGTTGCGTTACGACCACGGCAGGTGGCAGCAGCCGTACCCGAGCATTGGACCACGAACTCAGCGTTCGGGTCGTCAACGACGAACGCGACGATGTCCGAAGCGTTGGTGCTGGCCGGGTAGTAGTTCTTCCACGTCGGCTTGCCGGTGGTGGGGTCAGTGTACTGACAGCCCATGAAAACACCGAGAAGCGGACCCGTGGTGGCAACGGTCAGATAACCGCCGCTAAGGGTGACGGAATCGCCCTGATAGATAGCCGTGTTGTAGTTGGCTTCAATGGGGTAGCTGTTTTGGCCTTGGCCATCATAACCGCTACCGACCTTACCTACCGGGCGGAAACCAAAGGCCTTATTGGTATTAGCCATTTGTATCTCCTGAGTTTAAAAGGTTACGGGTTCTCATCCCTGAGGACCCTTGAAAGTGGTGCGAGAACTCCGTTCGGGCGATTGAATTCGCATGGACGAATGAGCGTTCTCCCGCAACATCTCATTATCAACTGCATCAAGCTGTTCACGAGCCTTACGGGCAAAGTACGCATTGCGTTCTTCAACCGTTTCAACCGGGATACGAGCCAAAAGCAAGCCGCCTACGGACACGACGCCAGCATGCTTACCGTCTTCGATGCAAGGAAGCATGCCTTGGTACTCTTCGGGAAGCTCTTCCTGACGGACGAGTTCATAACCTTCACGAAGGCGACCATAAACGTGCTGCTTGTCTTCAAAGCCGTTAACTTCGGCGCGAATCCAGCGATGCTTGTAACCATCCGGAGCCGGAGGGGCATCCAGACGGGAGGGAGGAGCCCATGGCTTACGACGTGCGTCTTTTTCGCGGCTTGCCGCGTTGCGGGGGGCACGATTTACCTCGACTTTTTCATCAACCATGATTACTCCTTAACGTATTTGGCGTATTCCTCAAGAGGAACACCCAGCTTACGAGCAATTGCAACTTGACTCGGTGAAAGTTTCACCGTCCTGCGTCCACCAACAGTCGTAACCCCGGAACTCCGGGTAGCAGGCGCAACCGATTGGACGTTCTTCGGTTTCCTGTTTTGTTCAAACTTATGCGGAAATTCATTCCGCAAGCGTGAATCGAGTTCATCATAATACTCATCTGATTCTGGGTCAAATCCCTCTTCTTCAATAAGTTGAGAGTGAATACCCCAAGCTGCATGAGTCATTACTCTGTCTTGCCCGAACCACGCGTTCCTCTCCGCCCAAGATTCAGCCTTGACACTAGGACCACGCGGCTTAGCTTGAGTTTGAATCGGTTGTTGGATTTGTTGTTGAATAGGCTGTGTTTGACGCTGAGCGGCATAGCCAGCCAATTGCTGATGTTCTCCGATAAGAAACGCTAGACGTTCTTGGGCCTCAACTTCAGTGCTGATGTCGCCTTCTTCACGGGCCTTGGCAATAATCTGCTTGATGGCTATAAGTTGGCTATCAATACGAGACTTACTTTCCGTAACTCTCGAGTCATCAACGTACATCAGACGTTGATGCAAATTATGTGCTTGTGACTGAAGCCCCTTGGCGTACTCAAGCGCGGCCTGCTCCCGACGCTGGGCCTCACGCATACGAGCGGTCAACTTGTCGATGCGCTTTTGCACCTGTTCGGAAACACGGTCTAGTTCGGACTCATGCTCCTTGGCTGCTACTGATTCTTCCGGCTCCGATGCATTGTGTTCTTCGGGCTCTTGTTCCAGAGCAATGGTTACGGGCTTTTCACCCTCACCCACGTCAAACTCAAGGTCTTCTTGATTGCTCATTACGTTCATCTCTACCTCACATGTGAAGAATGTCTTCGGGGTCGTTGATTACGGCCAGAATTTCGTCATCGTTAAGGATGCGAATCTCGCCTCCGTCAATACCAAGGCGGGCACCGGCATATCTGCCAAAAATCACCCAATCGCCTTCCTTGCACCAAGCGCCGTTAGGAAACTTGCTCGTGTCCTTGTAGGCCAAGTCGCCCACACGCAGGACGTACGCACACACCGTCGTGAGTTGATTCCTCTCGATGGTCTGGTCCGCAAGTACAATGCCGCCTTTTGTCTTCTGTGCGCCCCGATAAGGCAGAAGAACAATCCGCCACCCGGCTGGGCGCGGAATACGGTCCAAAACTGACTGGTTGATGCCGTCTGGAACAAGTTTGCCGTCTTCACCGTAAGCATCATTAAGACTCGGCTCACAGTTTGCGGCTTCTTCCTCCCATTTGCGCTCAAGCGCCGTCTTTTCCAAGGATTTTCTCCTTATAGGTTAGGGTTTTTGTTCAGAAGTTGGCGTACTGCCTGTTCCACGAACGTATAACCCTCAAGACGGCCCATGAGATGGCGATATTGCTCCATGGATTTGACTGTACCGTCCAAAACGTGACGTTCAGCGTCCTTCCTGAGCATTCGAATCTCATTCATCACACTTTCTGCGAATTCAAGCATGGGACTCACCATGAAAAGCAAGCGGTTATGCCACCGCTTGAGGGCTGTTGACCAAGTCAACGCTTCTTTTTAACGCAACCGCCTTTAGAATACAAGTGTACAGGGTTATTTCCGTCCCTTTTGTACGTAATTTCCCCGCCATCAGCCTTTTTGACCGGCTTTTTGGAGACGACCTTCTTACTACGTCCGGTTTTGAGTGGCATTTGCTTTGTTCCTCATCTCATTTACGCGTTGCATAGCAACAGTGGTACGCTGGTCCGCAATTTTTTCCTGAGAACTAATGCGGGCCTGCTGCATTTCGATTTCTTTCTGAGCCTTTTGGGCATCCAACTGCAATCTGGCCTGCGACTCCTGAGCCTTGGTCTGGTCACGCTGAGACACAAGTTGCAGTTCTTGCTCCTTGAGCTTGATTAACGGGTCTTCTTGGCCTTCACCACCGGATAGTTGGTTTTGCAACTGACGTAGCTCTTGGTAGAACTGGGCTTCCTTCAGAGCTACCATCGCTTCACGTTGCAGCATGGATACCATCTTGTCCGGGTCAGTGCCGTATTGCATAAATAATTCAGCCTCAACGGTCTCCTCCGCCTTGAGACGAATATGCTCAAGAACGTGCTTCATGAGATTGATAGCGGTCTGGGGCAGCCCCTGAATCATTGGGGACATCGTGAACATCAGGTGATTCATGATGTGGGCGTCATGCTGCTGCCCAGCGAATGCTTTGAGGCGCATGCCGTCCAAAGACAGGCTGTTTTCCTCCATCGGGTCCTTGGGCCTATCCTGATGCTGAGGCATGAGCAGTGAGTCGATGTCCTTCACCCCGATTGCTTCATACATGCGGCGATAGGCCTCGTACATGTCATGCATCTGGGGGGCACTCTGGGCCAGTTGCAGTTCCGTCTGAGCCAAAGTGATGCGTTGCGCCATTGAGAAAATATTGGGGTCTGCAACTGGGATGACACCAATAGACCCGTCAAAGTCCTTTCGCTTGATGCGGCGGCTACCGCCCACCACGTCATACGGGTAATCGTCGGGGAGATACTCTCCAAACACCCTAGCCAGAAGTTGGAACTCCAGCTTCTGCGCGTAATGCAGGCGCTTGTGGATTCCAGACATGACCGTGGACCCCCGCTCCAGCATAGCCAGAGTGGTGCCTACAGCGGCCTGTTGGTTGCCGTCACCCACCTGTAGGTCAGCAATCGCTGCCAAACGTTGGCCCGCCTGAACCGTGAAGCCAAGAAGAGTGAACAGGGTTTGGCTGGGTTCCTTGTATGGCAGAGGCAGAAGCGAGGCAGAAAGCTCTTGGCCACCAGCGTCCATGTCTCGGAACTCACCCGGCTGGATAGGCACGTCATCGTTCATGATTCGTGCGCCCTTGGCCTTGAAACCTCCCGGCAGGTTGGCCAGCGTACCAGCGTCGATAAGCTGCTGTAGCGCAGCCGTCGATACCTTGGTCAGACCACCAATCAAGTGCAAGAAACCAAGGCCATAGGCTCCCGGACCTTGGATTAGCATGTAGTGTACGAAGTACTCCTTGCGGCAGCACTTCTTATCGTCCTCGTTCCAGTTACGGCGAATCGCCAGAACTTGGCCGCTGGTCTCATCTACCGTGATGATGTACGGGAGACGAATGCTGTCCTCGTCCTCAAAGCCGGGGAGGTCATAGTCAACATGAAACTCCAGCAAGCTAACTTCCTCTTCCTCGCCACTTGGCGACAAGCCGCTAATCTTGTCGATAGCGTCTTGGATATCAGTAGAAGTAAAGGTGTTTTGCTCCCCTTCTTGAGCCATGTCCATATACATGCCACTGGCCACCGCCTTACGGTATGCGTTGATGGACATGTGGACACGCTGCGTGATGCGTTCGCATTTGCTCATGACCGACGAACCGTTGTACGGGATGTACACATCGTCAGGTAGCAGCAGTGGACTAGCCGCCTTATCGCCGGCCGCATCGTAGTAAACCTTCTTAAATGCCGAACCGCCGTAGCCGACATAGAACAGCATCTGGTCGAACTCCGGGGTGTACTCAGGCATCCCGGTAGTAATCTGGTAGTTCATGAACTCCTTGACGCGGTCAGCACGTTGAAGCTTGTCTACCGTCTCCTTGCCAAGGATTTGCGTACGTACCGGTCCATCTGCCGGCATCAGTTCCTTCATGGCCTGTGCTTGAAACTGCACGATGGCCTCGGTCAGCATTGGATGCTTTACGCCGCACGCGCCCTTGAACGGGCGTGTGCGCTCTTCAAACGTAAAGCCCAGCATCTCCATGCCCTTGCTGTACTGCTTTTCCCAGTCGTCTCGACTGGAGGCATCTGCTTCAAAAAGGGCCATCAAGTCATTGCTGACGTTCCGTAGGTCGGCCGGGTCCATGACTTCCGCTAGGTTGGCGTAGAAGTCCGTTTCCTTCTCTTCAATAGATACCGTTGCGCTACCGTCCGATTCGAGTTCAATCTCAACGTCAGGAGCGTCTTCCAAAGCAGGAGGAGCTTCGATTTCAATGTCAACCTCAGGCAGAGAGTTGAGGGCCTTGTCAATGGGCATGTCTGTTCCTTAGGAGTACAGCGGCTTATCTACCATACCGCCTTTGGCTTTACCAACTGGTTTTCTGATGCGTTGCAGGATTTCGTCTGGAATGTCTAGTCCACCCGGAACATAACCGGTCTTCTCGAAGAAGGAAACAATCTGGTCTGCGTAAGGCAGGAGACCTTCAAGACTCTCGTTAAAGCGTCCCTTAACCTGAGTAACGATACCGTCGCCCGTAAGTGATGTTGCCTTATCCACTTCAATGGTAAGTTCAGGTATATCGTCGGGGCCACGCAGCGAGAACACCTCAACCCTCCCAGAGTCAAAATCGTCCTTCCCACCTTTGAGCGGTCCGTAATTCCCTTTCTTGTCGTAGAGCCAGACAGAGTGCTTCATCATCTTGCCCTCTAGAGCAGCGGCCTTACTGTCGGTGAGCCTGACCCACTTTTGTCCGTCGCCCAGAGGTATCACAGTCTGGGTGAACATGGCTCTGCTTTCCTTGGGCACTGCTTTTGCGCCCTTTTTGTCCGCGGTATTGACAACATCCACCCAGTCTACTGCAAAGCGCATCGGCTTGTTAATGGCGACTACCGCCTCTGGATAGTTCATTTTCTTGAGAACCGCCGGGTCAATCTTGGCCAGTTCATCAATCATTTCTTCGGACGGTTTCATAAACTTAGGCACATCAAAATTGCTGATGTCGTAGACCATCTCGCCCTCCGAAAGGGCGCGTTGAATGTGCGGAGGTACGTTGGCCCCTTCTCCATGCAGAAGACTATCGAGCTCTTTATGGTCAACGAATAAAACTTCCATGCTACGCAGTTCTTCCGGGGCCAACTTTTCTTCGGCTGCAAGACGTTGCGACTCTGCCAACTCCCGTGCTTCTTTTTTTCTGCGTCCACTCAGGTTAAACGCTTCCGTTGAATACATTTGGCCCTTTGGAACAAAAACAGACCGATGAAGTGCCTTGTCGTAGGCAACAGCCAAATCTTCCAGTGCTTCCGGGTCACCTTCTTGTGCCTTGGTGACCATGTATCTACGGAACAGCTTCTTGTCTGGTTCCCCAACCGGCTTGATGCGGCCTTCCTTGAGAGCGTCATAAAGCGGGTCATCAACGGACGCAAACTGCGTCGTGAAGTACTTGCGGGCCTTCTTGTCGAACAGTTCCCTGATAGCGTCCGCCGATTCCTGAGAAATGCCGCTAATCTCCGCTTTGGCTTTAATTTCCACCCTGTCCAAAATGTTGTTCATGTCGTTGTCAAACTTGGAGAAGGTGTCTGCCCGCTTGTTCGGTCCCACCACTTCCCCGTACTTACCAGAAGTCATGAAGACGCCGCCCTTGGGGCGAATCGCACCAAGAATAGCCGGAGCGGCCTTCATGCCGATGCCCTTGAGCGCCGGCCCAAGACCGGGAATAAGGCCAATGCCAGACAGGCCCATGCCCAGAAGGTCGCCTTCGCGCCGTGCAATCTCAAAGTCCGCTGCTGACGCAGCCGCACCGTAGACAGGGTTAATCGTGGACGCGGCCATGTCCGCTCCCATGCCCGGAAGTGTGCTGATGACCTCTTTCCGTGTCTCCAAAAACTTGTCCAGCATACTCTTGGCCTCAGTTTTGGGCTTTTCTTCCGGTGGTTGTAACCCCGGAAGTGTGCTGATGACCTCTTTCCGTGTCTCCAAAAGCTTGTCCAGCATACTCTTGGCCTCAGTTTTGGGCTTTTCTTCCGGGGTTACAACCACCGGGGGCGCTTTTTCCGCACTTCCGCCTCCTGCAAAAGCCAAAGGCTCCGGCAACTTCATGCCGGCCAGCATCTGCGACGACTTGCTCGGCTGCTGCGGCTCTTCCTCTACCTCAACCTTCTTTTTCTCCTGCTCCTCACCTTCCGTAGGAGCCTCCAACATGCCCAGACTCGCCAACGCAAAAGCCGCCTGATAGCTCGGCCCTAGGTCAGCAAAGTCAAAGCCCGTCGTAAACGGAATCGGGCCCTCAGGCGCAGCCGGTTTTTGCTTTACCGGCGCAGTTTTTTGTTGGGTTTGAGGCTTTCCACCAAATTTTTGTTGGAACTTGCCAATAACGTCGCCCACCGTACCCGTCAAACGGTTGTTTTTGACGATGGCATCCGCCGTTTTAGGACTAGAAAACCCCAAAACCGCCTTCTGCACCGGTGTAGTCGGGTCCGCCTGAATCAAACTGACCGCACCAGTAGGCCCAAACAGGTGCGCCATGTACAATTCATGGTCCGTGGGCCGTCGTCCAAGGTTCTTCATCAACTGACCCTCATTCTGCTTGATGAGCTTCACGCCCAAACGCACGTTTTCCAACGGGTCAAGCTTCTTCTTGGGGTCACCACCAAGCTCTTTGCGCGTCCTGTCAATCAACTGGAACAGGCCAGCAGCACTTGACTTGGGGTTTTGAGCGGACGGGTTCAGGCCCGACTCAACACTCGCAATCTGAATCGCCAAATCTGGGTTGACACCCTGCTTCTGCGCCTCAGTACGGATGAGATTAGTTACGGGTTCTTGGGCCATGGACCACGGTCCTCGGAAAATGTCAACCGTATTGTAAGTCAGTAGTATTCATATTGGCTAGCGTCCTCTTCGGGAGTTTCCTCGTCCGGATAATCAGAAGGCAAACTGACAAAATTACCCTGACGAAAACGCGCCAATGCAGCCGTCGTACTATCGACTTGGTCATCGTGCTGCCCAACAGGGAACGCGGCGCACTCTTCGATGAGGTCCTCCGCCCAATAAGTGTCCGGGGCCCATACCAAACCGGCCTCAAACATAGGCGCAATGGAATTGGCCCGCGCTACCTTGTCAGTGCCCGTGCGCCGCCCACCGGGGCTGAAGGAGGTGACAGGGATACCCAGCCGCCTCAACTCCTGCATGAGCGGCATACCCGAAGCCTTTGCTTCAATCAGGATGTTGTCCGGATTCCACGCCTTATACGCGTCGTACGCTACCCGCTTCAATTCAGGAAAGTCCCACCGACCACGCTCGACTCCGAGCAGGATAATTGAGACAGGGGCATCTGGGCCGGGACGGAACACACCCCACGTCGTAATAACCGAATAGTCAGCCGTCTCCTTTTTGGAATACGCAGTATCCAAACTCTGAATCACATAATCACACGGCGGCGGCTCGTCGTGCTTCCAGATGTTCCACCACTCCCGCTTGAGAATCGCACCCTCATCATTCGTGGGCTGCTGTTGCCACTGCGCGGACCACTTCTTCGGCCCAAGAGACGCCCTTACTTGTTCGAGTTCGTCAATGTTCCAGTATTCCGGCCACAACGGATTGCCGCTAGGCAGGATTGCAGGAAACTCCAAAACCTCCCACTGGTCAGCCTTGAGCCGTGATTGCTGTCGTAAGAGCCGACCAGACAGGTCGTCAGGACTCCAACGGGTGTTGATGATGATAATGGCCCCGCCCGGTTGCAAGCGTTGCCGTGGTCCAGAGGTGTACCACTCATAAGTGTTCTCCATAGCAGTCTCGGACGTTGCATCCTGTTCGTCCAAGATGTCATCCAGAACGACAATATTGCCCCCACGGCCCGTCATTGCACCGCCCTTACCAATGAAGAACGCTTCACCGCCTTCATTCGTGTCCCACCGGCCAGCGGCTTTACTGTCGGCAGAGAGGCTCATCCCGGGGAAGATTTCCTTGTACTTCTGGTCAGAGACAAGGTTTCGAATCATCCGGCCAAAGCGTTGCGCGAGTTCAGCCGTGTGTGACCCAACAATGACCTTGGAATTCGGCTTACGGCCCATGATGTACGCGGGGAACAGATAGCTGCCCATCTGGCTTTTGCCATGACGCGGCGGCATTGCAATCATCAGACGCTTGCACTTGCCCTCGACTACCCTATCAAGGGCCTCGGCAATCTTGCGATGATGCTCCCCAACAAGCATCTCGGGCCAGACGTATTGGCAGAAAGACAGGAAGTCGGTCTTTGCTTTGTCCTGTGACGCCAAAAGAGCCAGACGAAGCTCGTATTTGGCTATCTCTGTCTCGATTTCCTGACGCCGCTTATCGTCTGTCATGAACTTTCCGTTTGAAAAAATTTTGCATAAATTTTGAGCCAGATTTGCAAAATAAAACAAGGGGGTGGGTTTGGCAAGAAGCGCCTACTAACTATGGGGGCAAAATGCGTTTGGTGGTAGCTGTTTGTCCAAAATCGAGAGTGGCGGGCCCGCCCACCCCCGCCACCGCCTTGTGGGAAGAAGAATATTGCATAAAGGCGCTTTCCCTAGCGCCTTTCGGTACTAGGGTACCTTGGCACGGTCCTTGCTAAGGCAAGAACCATGCCTGCTCGGATGGCACGGTCCTTGCTAAGGCAAGAACCGTGCCCGGTGCGTTAGGCGATTTCCGCGTGACGTTCCAGCCATTGCTCGAACTCGAGCAGCAGCGCGGTTTTGTCGCTGGTCTTGCTGCCAATCATCTCGCGGATGATGGCGGCGCACGAGCGGCCGTTGCTGACCCGCAGCCCCTTGATTTCAAGTGTTAGTCCGCTCCGCAGGACCATCAGGCGGAATAAAGGAATCTGGTTGCCGATAATCATTGTCATAATTCGTTCTCCGTTCTAGTGGGCAGCGGGATGCTGCCCCTGCATTATAACCTGCCCTTGCGGGCAGGTGCAAGCGAATCACGTCGCTACGCTGCCGATGTTGGACACGCCGCGCCGGTCCCGCTCCTGCCGCTGGTCTTCGGCGGCATCCTTCAGGCCGTCAAGATGCTGGCGGGCGGACTCGTAGTTCGGCAGCACGAACCCGACATGGCCGATGGTCACGCCGTCCAATTCATTCAGGTAAGGGACTGAAGTCCACGATTCGCCAACCTTTTCGGACAAGTCGCTAACCTGAGTCAGTTCCGACATCTGGGCCGCAAACTCGCCCACGTTCTTAGAAGTCCAGTTAGACGGGACAGCAAAGCGGTGATAACCGATTTTAATAGTACGCATTTCGTTCTCCATTCTAGGGGCAGCGGGATGCTGCCCCTGCATTATAACCTGCCCTTGCGGGCAGGTGCAAGCGAATCACGCTAACCTAAACCGAGCGTCGCGCAGCGTGTCGTTGACCGCCTCCTCTACGGCGTCATCAATGTTAAGGTGTCCGGCGAGGTCGGACATGTCGACGTATTGGGCGAGGTCGGACATGTCGACGTATCCGGCGAGGTCGGACCGGTCAACCTCGCCTGCGAGGTCGGACATGTCGAGGTTAAGGGCCAGTTCGCTGTAGTCGATGCCGGCGGGGCCGTTCTCCTCAAGCGCCGCGATGCGGAGTTCCGCGTGGCGCACCCAGTCGGCCAAGGTGCAAAGAGCGTCATCGAGGGTGACGCGAGCGGGGGCCGGCATCTCGAATACCGCGTTCTCTTCGTCCAGCACTTGCAAGCATTCGCGGTCAAGGGCCATGAGCAGGCCGCTATGGCGCAGGCTAATGGTCCGGTCTGACAGCGGCGCAAGCAAAAGAATCAGGTCTGCTACTTTCATGTTTCGTTCTCCGTTCTAAGTGTGGCGGGCTTGCCACATTACCACTATACCCGGTCCTGCCGGCCATGTCTAATCGTTTTTTCCTATCAGCCGGCCATGTCTAATAGTTTTTTCCTATCAGGCCGCTCTTGTTGATAGCCGCAGCGCGGGCGCGCTGCGTGGCCGCGTTCCTGCTCGTGGCGTGTCCCTGCGCGACTTCGCGCCCCTCGACGTAGGCCCGCCAGAACCAATCCCTTGGTCCTATCTGGACCGCGACGGCGGAGCCGTCGCGGTGATACGTTGCGACGGCCACGGGTCAGTACTCCGACGACAACATCATTACGCCGTCGCAGATATAAAAGGTGTACTCACCCTCGGGACAGTCGGTCCATTCAATCGACTTGCGGGCCAACACCCCGTCGTTACCGTCCGTGACGCAAATGTCGGCAGCGTCACCCTTCACGGTCAACGTGACCGCGACAAACGGCCCCTCGTCCGTTGCCAGTTCCAACAGCATAAGGTCCACGAACCAGTACGCCCCAGCCCGACTGGCGAAGTACTGGACGCCATCCGTGTACACCTTGCCACTAATGTGGCGGTAATAGTTCTCGGTCCCGTAGAACTGGGACAAATCAAGGGCCGGTGCGGCCTGCTCAAAATTCGCGCTCATGTCACATTCTCCGTTCTAAGTGTGGCGGGATGCCACAGTGCCCATGTTACACGGTCCACGGCCCACGGCCAATCGTTTTTTCCTATCAATCAAGGGCCGCTAATAAGGGCTAGGTTTACATACATGGCGGGCAAGTCTTATATAAGACATAAGACCTACCCTAAGCCATTGATAAGTAAAACCTTATAGTTGATATACCCGACTACTTTAGTCGGATACCAAAACAAAGGGGTCCGGCGGCTCGGTCGGAACGGTAGCCGGGTCCACTACGTGGCGATTCCTGCCGCTGCTGTTGATGTACTCCGCAAACTTATCAGGCGGGCACAGTCGCAACCATTCGGCAAGGTGATGCTGCTCTTCTGTCGGTCCGAACCATCCGCCCTCTGGACTACGCCCAAGTTCATCCGCCACAATTAACCGCTCTTCATCGTCCAACACGGCAACGCCGTTGCACTCGGTACCGATGAGGCCGTATGCGTTAAAGGCTCCATAAATCAGGATGCGATAACGACCACGGTTAAAATCTCGGCTCACTCCCACATACGGCCCGACTCTGCTGTTAGTGTCCATGCTCAATTTTCCCTCTTTCTAGGCCGGCCCCATGCCGGTTGACTGAACTCTATGCCGGTGCCCCGCCGGCGTCTAATCGTTTATTCCTATCAATATCACCTTGTTTGTTAATCCCAGTTATCAGACAAGTAAGCGATGAGCAAGTAAACAAAAAGCGCTAACACAATAATTAGCATACCATGGCCTCCGCGCCAATGTCGCCGGCAACATGGTGGCGCAGCATGGACCCGGGGGGTAATGAATCCGCAAACTGGCGCAGAGCGTCCGCATCATTCGCAGCGCCAGACTTGCGAGTGTTGTGCCATTGGATAGCAGTCGGTCCGCTAGCAGCGTAGCAACCGCCGCCGCAGTCCTTACCTACTCTCTTCGCCCCCGTACCGTGCGCCACGAAAACCACGACATAAGACCGGTCCCCACGTGCACATAACGGGCGGCCCCCGCCACAATTCTGGCAGTTGACGCGGTCCACAGTCTCAGCAGGGCAC
>Ga0247844_1000982_pt1 | contig 56370 bp, 50 predicted proteins | sample LaCtaG_FD_192421 | JGI IMG/M metagenome (GOLD analysis project Ga0247844, IMG submission 192421) | Freshwater microbial communities from meromictic Lake La Cruz, Castile-La Mancha, Spain - LaCruzMarch201714.5m_1 | ecosystem: Environmental > Aquatic > Freshwater > Lake | place: Spain: Castile-La... | reverse complement strand
GCCCAGTACTGATTTTTTGTGAGTGAAATTGTCATTGAAACTGCCTTGATTTTGTAACTTAACGAAATTTTTTTAGATTAATCAAGAATTATTCAAAATTCACACATGCTTACCGAAAGGACACAATTGTTTTTTCAATAAGGTTCAACGCCTCTTCTCTTGTATCTATTGAAAGGTTGTCAAAGTCTGGCTCAAGCACTATTAACGAAGCTTTAATTCTTATAATATCTTTTCTACTAAAAAACTCATCATCCATTTCAATGACTTCGTCTTGTAAGTCCTTTAACAAGTGAAGGGTCTGATCTATGTCTTTGTTAGAAATTTTAATTGTGACTTTTTGATCTGACTTTTTAACAAGTTTCTTAACGAGCTTGTTTTGATCTTTATTTTTATTCTGGTTTGCCAAGGGACCGTTGAATACTTTTTCTTTTAATAGTGGGATCAGTGAATATACATCAATACCTGCACTTTGGGCCAAAGCACTGGCGAGGATGATCTTTTCATTATCATCCTTTGTATCTTCTGATATTTTAGCGATAAGTGAATCGTTATCACCCTTATTTAAGTCTTGCATGAGTTCAGTATTTCTTGTGATTTCTTTTGATTCATTTATCTTCTTGCCTACACAAGAGACAGCAGTAAAGGACAGTACCAGAAGGATAAAGGTTGTTTTCATAGCGCCCTCGAATAATTTGCAAATATATGGAAGTTTCTTAGCAAAGACAAGGCCAGCTCTATCTAGTAGAAATCAGTGGCTTATGGAGAGGTGTGATTAATATTTGATCACAATTCATACGAATGTAGAAAATTTTGACAGTGACTTACTCGCAAATTCTTTTGTAAGTACCACTCGATTCTGTCCTCCCTTAATTACCACTCGATTTTGACCTATTAACATGTTCTCGATCTAATCATCTGATCAACTTTCAGTGATTTAGAACGAGGTAAAGGATGGTTATTTTGAGTGCTAGAGAACAGCTTAAACTAGAGATCTTAGTCAAAGTTATGGCCGGAATGATGAGTTCCAAGACCGGAGCTCAGTTATTGGAGGTGAATGGCAGAACATTCAGAAGGTATCTTAAGGCCTATCGTGAAAAAGATGTTTTAAGTATTAAACACGGCAATGGCAAAAAAATACCTCATAACAAAACATGTGCTCAAATCAAAAACGCAGTATTAGATCTGATTAAAGATAAATACTTCGACTTCAATATTCTTCATCTTCAAGAAAAGCTCAGTGAAGAAGGGCTAAAGATTAAGCGGGAGACACTTCGTAAATGGTGCCATGAAATAGGAGTAGTGAAGCGCTCCAAGCGACGAAGATCTCATCCCCGGTATCATAGGGAGCGCATGTCTCAAGCAGGAATGATGATTCAATTTGATGGTAGTCATCACAAGTGGTTTGATGGAAGAGAAAGCTGCCTTCTCGCAGCGATCGATGATGCAACAAATGAAGTTTACGCCAAGTTCTATGAAGGGGAAACGACCTTTGCCTGCTTAGATATTCTTAAAGAAATGATCTCTAAAAAAGGATGCTTTAAAACTCTCTACGTGGACAAGGCAGGCGTTTATGGAGGAGTTAAACGAGAAGGCTTCTCACAAGTTCAAAGAGCATTGGGAGAGCTAGATATACATACTTTATTTGCTCATTCACCTCAGGCCAAAGGACGGGTGGAAAGACTCTTTAATACGCTTCAGGATCGTTTAATTGCAGAGATGAGACTTAATAAGATCAGAACCATGAAACAGGCCAATGACTTTCTTCAAAACGTTTATTTACCCTCCCACAATGCAAAGTTCATGGTACTGCCCAGAAATATGCAAGGCCTCTATCGTCCGATCCACCCATCCTACTCAATTGATGAAATCTTCTGCATGAAAGAGTATCGAATAATTGGCAATGATCATACGATCAGTTGGTGCAATGAGAGATATATGATTGCAAATGAACTAAAATTCTCAATTGCGCGGCAAAGATTAGAGATTAGGCTTTATTCAAATAAACCATGGACCTGTCACTTTGCAGGAATAGAGCTAAAACTCGTTAAGGTAGAAAAGGTTAAGAAACTTGTAGCATAAGCCGACCAGAGGACAAAATCCCCTGGTAATTAGCAGGTCAATTTGGTGTGGTATTCACATACTCGCAAATTCTTTTCTTTTCAAGCTCGATTACTTTTATCAGCGCCTTCACAGATAGATCCTTAAGTTCTTTTTCCATTTTTAAAAGCTTCGCTGAGCTCTCTGAAATTTTAACAAAAGTGCTCTCATTGTTTGCCTCGGATAAATTTTGGGCAGCTTTATTTAAGCTTATAAAATATTTTTCCGTACGACTTAAAAAGTTATGGATTTTGTTTTCATCTAAAGTACACATCATCCCATCATAGTCTCCCGAAATATCAAGCATGGTTTTAGCGTTATTAATAACCATGACGGCCGAGAGGAAGACAATATAAGATCGGGCGCGCTTTTCCATTCCGGAGTCACCCGTGTCTACTACTGACTCAAGAAGTTTAATGGACTTATCTACTTTATAATACTCTGATGGTTGAACTTCTGGTGTAAGACCTACTATCGGAATGATTTCAAGAGATGAAATCATGAACTTTACAATATCCTTTCTCAACTCACCTACGTTTAGTTCAAGTGCTACATGTTTTTCAGTTTCACGCTCTTCTCTTGAATTAACAATCGCTCTTTCAATTCCATTAATGGCATTTTCAATGAGTGCCAGAATGTCTTCTCTGGAGTCAGATAAAAATGCGTCAAGCTTGGGCTCTAGGACGACTAAGAATGCTTTAAATCTCTTGGCGTCTCTACTCGTAAAATACTCTTTATCTATTCTTTTTATTTCTTGATAAAAATCTTTAAGTTGTTGAAGTATGTTGTCGACATCTTTATAAGCTATTTTGATTGTAATTTTATGTTCTATTTTTTTAAGTAGTTTTTTGGCCAACCGGTTCTGATCTCTATTTCTATGCTGATCAGAAATAGGTCCATTAAAAATTTTTTCTCGTAAAAGGGGAAGAAGCGCGTAAATGTCGAGGCCTGCTTTTTGTGCAAAAGCACTGGCAAGAATTATTTTCTCATTATTATTTTGTGTATTTTCTGGAATTTTTGCGATTACAGAATCAGCATTTCCATTATTTAGATCATGCAAAAGATCTGCGTGACGACTAATATCTTTAGATGAATTAATCTTTTTGATATTACATGAGACTAAAAACAAGCAAGCGCACACCATTAATACATACAAATTTTTCATATAATGTCTTGATATGATAATCAGCGGCGGTATGCAAGAAAAAGTGAAAATAAAGAAAAAATACAGGCCCCTCTCGAGAGAGGCCTGTAATCATTTCAAATTAGCGAGTCTAACTCGTAGTTCAGCTCTTTCAAGCTTTCTACGAAACTTAATCAAATCAACATCAGTAAGAGACTCTTTACCGGATAAGCGGTCAAAAGCTTTGGCTTTAGCGGCTTTTGCACGCTCAATATTAATCTCTTCTGCTTTTTCTGAAGTAAAAGAAAGAATGGTAACCGTATCTTTAAGCACACGACAAAGTCCTGCTGTGACAGAAAAATGTCTTGTTCCCATGGTTGTTTTCGCTGTCAAAATTCCTGTGCTCAGCTCCGTTAGGATGTGAGTATGTTCAGGGAGGATATTAATCTCTCCCCTTACTGTTGGAATCGTGATGTCGTTACATTCAAGATCTTTAATCACCACACCTTTTGGTGTGAATAGATTGAGCTTAAAGGCTCCAGCCATAATTATTTCCCTTCAGAAAGCTTTTTGGCCTTCTCGAAAACCATATCTAAGTCACCAACAAGGTAGAAAGCCTGTTCAGGAAGGTGATCTACTTCACCAGCAAGAATAGATTTAAAACCTTTAATGGTATCTTCGATCTTAACGAACTTACCAGTATTACCCGTAAATTGTTCCGCAACGAAGAACGGCTGAGAAAGGAATTTTTGAACTTTACGTGCACGTGCCACAAGCTTCTTATCATCTTCAGATAATTCATCCATACCAAGAATGGCGATGATATCTTGAAGTTCTTTATATTTTTGAAGAACTGATTGCACCTGACGAGCAGTTGCATAATGTTCTTCACCAACAACATCCGGAGTAAGGATGGTAGAAGAAGAGGAAAGTGGATCTACCGCAGGATAAATTCCAAGCTCCGCAATCTGACGAGAAAGTTCTGTAGTTGCATCCAAGTGAGCAAACGTCGTAGCTGGAGCTGGATCGGTGTAATCATCTGCAGGCACATAAACGGCCTGAATTGATGTAATTGATCCATCTTTTGTAGACGTAATTCGTTCTTGCATGGCTCCCATTTCAGTAGAAAGAGTTGGCTGATATCCCACTGCTGATGGAATACGGCCAAGAAGTGCCGAAACTTCAGATCCCGCTTGTGTAAAGCGAAAAATATTATCTACGAAAAAGAGAACATCTTGTTTTTCTTCATCACGGAAATATTCCGCAACCGAAAGACCAGTAAGAGCTACTCGAGCACGTGCTCCAGGTGGCTCATTCATTTGGCCATAGCACAAAGCGGTTTTTTCAAGAACTCCAGATTCTTTCATTTCGTGCCAAAGATCGTTACCCTCACGAGTACGCTCTCCCACACCTGCGAAAACCGAGAAGCCACCATGTTGAGTTGCGATGTTGTTAATAAGTTCCATAATTAGAACTGTCTTACCAACTCCCGCACCACCAAAGAGACCAATCTTTCCACCCTTAAGATAAGGAGCAAGAAGATCAATAACTTTAATACCAGTAAAGAATGGTTCTTTCTTGGTAGATTGGTTCGCGAACTTCGGAGCTTCACGATGAATCGGATAACTTTTTTTATTATTTAGCGGACCAGCTTCATCAACAGGCTCACCAATAACGTTAATAATACGACCCAAACATTCACGACCTACTGGCGCCTGAATTGGCTTTCCAGTATCTCTAACATCTTGACCGCGAGATAAACCTTCAGTCGCATCCATTGCAATACATCTAACCATGTTGTTACCAAGGTGTGATGCAACTTCAACTGTGAGGTTTCCTTCTCCGCCAGGCAATGTTTTGTTCGTGATCTTGAGTGCGTTGTAAAGCGCCGGAAGTTTGCCATGAGCAAACTCAACGTCGATTACAGGTCCCAACACTTGACGAATAACCCCTGTGTTTTCCATTTAATGGCTCCTTAACCGTTCAGAGATTCAGCACCAGATACAACTTCGATTAACTCAGTTGTAATACGGGCCTGTCTCATCTTATTCATTTTTAACGATAACTTTTTAATCACTTCTCTACTATTTTTGGAAGCATTTTCCATAGCGTTCATTCGAGAACCATGCTCTGAAGCAATGGCGTCTAAAACACAAGTATAAACTGTCGTTAGGTAAACTTCAGGCACTAATGTATCTAAAATTTGGGCTGCACTCGGTTCATACTTAAAATCATATGGATATTTCAACTTAATAGACTCAACGTCATTAGTTGATACTTGCATTGGAAGCAGTTGTCTTACTTTTGAATCAAAAGCAATAGCTGAAATAAAAGAGTTATAAGCAACGTAAATCTTACCCACTTCTCCAGATACGAACATCGCACCTAATTCATCTGCAATCTTCCGAATTTCTTCGTAAGTTGGTTCAGCTTTGCTAAAAGTGTAGGTTTTCCCTGCATTCACTTCTTTCTGAATGAGATCTCTTACTTTTTTACCAATCCAAAGGAATTTAAGATCTTCATCTTTATGTTCAATCGTAAATTTTCTAATAGTCTTGGCAAGAGTGGAGTTATATCCACCACAAAGACCTTTATCAGAAGAAATCACGAGAACTACTGCTTGCTTATTTTCTTTTGGAAGAAAATATTCATTCGTGTAATTCTGAGCTAGGGCAGAAACCGTTCTCACTGTCCCCTCGAGCTCAATTGAATATGGACGAAGACCTAAGATACGAACCTGTGCCTTGTTAAGCTTTGCAGCCGAAACAAGTTTCATGGCCTTTGTGATCTTAAAAGTACCTTTAGTACTTTTGATCTTTTTCTTGAGGTCTTTAATATTTGCCATGGTCTTTAATCCTTAAATTAAACCTTATAGCTCGCTACGAAGTTTTTAATGATTTCTACAACCTTCGACTCATGCTCCGCAGACATTTGTTTCTCTTTTCTCATACTGTTCATAAGATCAGCGTGACGAGAGTTAAGAGCAGCAAGAAGATCTGTTTCAACCTGACCAATTTTATTAACTGGAATAGAATCGAAGTAACCTTTAGTCGCAGCGAAAATCGATACAGATTGATCGATAACATCCATTGGAGAATATTGGCCTTGCTTAAGAAGCTCAACCAGACGAGCTCCTCGATTGAGTTGGCGTTGAGTTGTTTCATCTAAGTCAGAACCAAACTGAGCAAATGCTGCAAGTTCGCGATACTGAGCTAGATCAAGACGAAGTGTTCCTGCAACTTTTTTCATTGCTTTAACTTGAGCCGCACCACCCACTCGAGAAACTGACAGACCAACGTTTACCGCCGGACGTACACCTGAATTGAATAGATCTGATTCAAGATAGATCTGACCATCAGTGATCGAAATAACGTTTGTAGGAATGTACGCGGACACGTCACCCTCTTGAGTTTCAATAATCGGAAGAGCTGTAAGGGATCCAGCACCTAAAGCATCATTTACTTTACAGGCCCTCTCAAGAAGTCTTGAGTGAATGTAGAAAACGTCTCCAGGGAATGCTTCACGACCAGGAGGACGACGAAGAAGAAGAGAAAGCTGACGATAAGCTTGAGATTGTTTTGTTAAATCATCATAAACAATAAGAGCATGCTTACCCTGGTCACGATAGTACTCACCCATTGTACAGCCTGTGTACGGAGCAAGATACTGAAGTGGAGCCGAGTGAGAAGCTGTCGCAGAAACGATGATTGTATATTCCAGTGCACCAGCCTCAAGAAGCTTTTGGTAAACCTGACGTACCGTAGATTGTTTTTGACCGATTGCTACGTAGATACAAACAACATCTTTGCCTTTTTGGTTGATGATAGTGTCTACGGCAACTGCGGTTTTACCTGTTTTACGGTCACCAATGATAAGCTCACGTTGACCACGACCGATTGGGATCATGGCATCAATTGCCTTAATACCAGTTTGCATTGGCTCATGAACTGATTTACGAGCAATAATTCCTGGTGCTTTAATTTCTACGTTACGAAAGTGTTTTGTAACGATCTCACCCTGGCCATCAATAGGCTCACCGATCGCATTTACTACGCGGCCAAGAAGAGCGTCACCAACAGGAACAGAAACAATTTTTTCTGTGCGCTTAACAGTTGAGCCTTCTTTGATTGTTTCATCGTTACCAAGAACAACGATACCCACGTTATTGGCTTCAAGGTTTAAAACCATCCCTTTTACGCCACCTTCAAACTCAACGAGCTCTCCGGCCAAAACATTTTTTAATCCGAATACACGGGCAACACCATCACCGATAGTGAGGACTGTTCCAATTTCATTCATCTGAAGACGCGATTCGAAATTTGCAATTCGCTCTTTAATGATTCCCGTAATTTCTTCAGGTCTGATTGATGTACTCATCGAAAATCCTTCCCTTTTTTGGGTTTATTAATCGCCAATAATTGATTGTTTAAATTGTTCTAGTTGATTATCAAGAGATGCATCTAGTTGAAGATCCCCCACTGTAATTTTATATCCTGCAGAGATATTACTGTTTTGGGCATAATCCAAATGTGGAATTTTTCCAAGTTTTGCTTTAATAAAATTATCAATTCTTGTTTTATAAGCAGGATCGATTTCTTCGCCATTCCCTTCTATTGTCCCCTTGATAAAACCTTTTCTCTCGTCATCTATCACGATGATCTCTTTAAAGATCAAAGGTAAAATGCCGATTCTTTTTTCATCAATAAGAAATTTAACCGCTTCTGTTGTAACAACAGAAAGATTAAGTTTTTGAGCAAGGTCATTAAAAACTGCTTTCTTTTCTTCTTGCGTGAAGACTTCAAGAAATAAAACGTTTTCAAGATCATTTGAACTATTAATAGCCACCGTGAGATGGGTTAGTTCGTCAGCTATTTTGACTTTTTGCTCATCACCTAATTCAAGAAAAGATTTGGCATAAACTTTAGCAACCGCTAATTCTCTCATAACTTATAGCCCTTGAAGCAATTTGGTCGAAACCTTGCTTTGATAATCTTTATTCGTTTTAATTGTTGTCTTAGTTTTGTTTATTACTTGATTAATGAGCTCACTGTTAAGTTCATCAAGCATGGATTTTTTATCAGCACGAATTTTTGAATCAGCATCTGTCTTAAGTTTATGAGATTTTTCTTCAACATCCCTAGAAAGATTTTTCTCAAAACTTACCACATCAGATTCTGACTGCTGCGTGATTGTTTTAATTTCTTTTGTGAGATTTGCTAGCTTTCTCTCTTCATTCTCCAGAAGGATTTGGGCTTCTTTTGATTTTAGGCTTGCGCGCTCTAGAGTGTTGGCAACCTCAACTGATTTTGCATCAAAATGCTTTTTCATTGGGTTTTTTAATTTCCAAACAAGAAAACCAACCAGAATCGCTACGTTTACAAACGGAGCAAAGAGATCTGTAACTGAACCGTGGTGACCATCACCAGCACCCCAGGCTTTTGTTACAAGACCGAGAGCAACTACGGCATATGCTGTCCAAAAACGCATAGAATTCCTTATTGAAGAATTTTCTGAACTAAAGATTGGGCAAGAGAATCTGCTTCTGAAAGATACTTTTCTTTGTTGCTTGCAAGTTCTAAGCTGAAGTCATTTCGTGATTGATCTACAAAATGGTTCACTTCTTTTTCTACTTGCTTGAACTGACTTGTATATTTCTCGGCTATCTTATGTTTTTTTTCTGAAGCCGTCTTTAAAGTTGAGCGATTTGCTTCATCAACCTTTGATTTATACTCTGCTTGCATACGAGAAACTTTTTCAATTGTTTCATCAGCCGAACTTTCAAGTTTAACGGTTTTTTCTTCACGAGTCTCAAGGACATACTGAAGCTTACCTAAAAACAGCACCTGGGCCAATGCAAACACTGCACACACAATAATAAACTGAGGCAACAAAGATGAATCTACACCCAATTGAGCAAAAATAGCCTGTACGGTACCCATGGTATTAACCTTAAATGAAACGATTTTAATTAAGTAGGTATTTTTTTAAGACTTGGCCGTTATTTCGTCAAGGGATTTGACTCTTATTTTTTGTCTTTCATCTTCGTGATTCCATGGAAGATAACGCCTTCTTCCACGATCAAACTAGGAGATGTAACTGTTCCTTCAAATCTTGCGGGGCGTCTTATCTCTACTCGAGAAGATGCTTTTATTGTGCCTTTAACCGATCCAGAAATAATAACGATGTTCGCATTAATATCAGCGTTAATCACAGCGCCTTCGGAAATTATTAGTGTGTCATTTGAAAAAATACTGCCATTTACGTACCCAGCAATTCTCAGGGTTCCGCTAAAGGATAAATTTCCTTCAAACTTGCAACCTTCTTCAATGATGGCGCAAATATCATTTTTCTTAGCCAAGAAGCCTCCATAGCTATTTCATAAGATAAGAAAATATATCATTAAATTCGGCTTCATTGCTAAATTTGATAGTAATTTCTCCAGCACCATTCTTTTTGCCCTTCACGTCAAAATGATAGCCTGTCTTTTGCTCAAGTTTTTTCTTAAGCTGAGTATATTGTTCGCTAATGAATTTATTATTATCTCCAGCTTTTGTTGGCTTTTTTACTTTTTTGGCCAAATCTTCAAGCTCACGTACTGATAAATTTTTTGCAATGACCTCATTGGCCAAGCGCTTAATTGATTCATCATCAGTTAAACTCACCAGTACTTTAGCATGGCCAAAACTTAGCATATCTTTCTGAAGAGAAACGATGACTTCTTTTGGAAGTTTCAACACACGCAAAAAGTTCGCAACAGTTGAGCGCTCTTTACCAATTTTTTTTGCCACTTCTTCTTGAGTAAGTTCAAATTCATTCATGAGTTGAAAGTAAGCAAGTGCTTCTTCCACACAATTTAAATCTGCACGCTGTACGTTTTCAATAATCGCCATAACAAGAGTGTCTTTTTTAGTGGCACGCTTAACAATAACAGGAATTTTTGTAAGACCCGCTAGTTTAGAAGCACGATATCTTCTTTCACCAGCGATGATTTCAAAAAATCCCTCTTTCTCTGCTACAAGGATAGGTTGAATCACGCCATTTTCTTTAATTGATTCTGTTAGCTCAAGAAGATCTTTTTCTTTAAATATTTTTCTTGGCTGACCCTTGTTTGCAACAATTTTATCTACATCAACCAGCATGGGACCAGATTCAGCGAGAGATTCTTTTTTTGTATTTGCTGAAGCTGCTGCTGGAACCTGATCTGTATAAGAAGATGGACTGTTACCTAGAAGGGCCGCCATACCCTTTCCAAGTTGTACTTTATTTTTCTGCATAAACTACTCCTGAGAATTAATTTGATAATCTTCAAATTTTGGAATTTGGGCTAATGCCAACTTTGCATGAGCTTCTGTCTCCGGTTTTTTTTCCGACTTAAGAATAATTTCTCTCGCTAGAGATAGGTAAGCTTCACTTCCCTTTGAAGTTATATCATAAAGAATAATGGGTTTCCCAAAGCTCGTGCATTCCGAAAGTTTCACATTCCTAGGAATAACAGATTTCAAAATATCGTCTTTGAAATGGGCCATGAGATCGTTTGCAACAAGTTTGCAAAGATTATTGCGAGAATCATACATCGTTAACAATATTCCCTCGAGAACAAGCCGAGGATTTAACGAAGCACGTATGAGTCTCACTGTATTTAAAAGTTGAGAAAGTCCTTCCATTGCTAAATATTCTGTTTGCATCGGTACTAGATAGGAGTGAGCTGCTGTTAATGCATTCACTGTTAATAAGTTAAGCGATGGTGCACAATCGATAATAATATAATCGTATTTATCGTTAATGGTTTCTAGTGCATTTTTCAATTTTGATTCTCGTGCAAACATATGAACGAGTTCTAACTCAGCACCTACAAGATCATTATTGGACGGACAAATTTCCAAGAGTGGGAGTTCCGTTTTATAAGTGCAGCTCTCAAAACTTTCTTCGTTGATAAGGGCATGATAAACATTTGCCTTTGCGAAGACATTTTTATCTAACCCTAAACATGAACTTGCATTCCCTTGAGGGTCCAAATCCATGAGTAAAGTGCGTTTTTCTGCTGCGGCGAGACATGCGCTTAAGTTGACCGAAGTTGTCGTCTTTCCAACTCCACCCTTCTGATTTGCAATCGCAATGATTTTAGCCATTTAGTCCCTCACATAAGTTATAGTGAAGAGTTCAATTTAAAGAAGTTGCGAGAGTTTGACAAGGTTTTTAGATGTTCCACGTGGAACATTTCGTGCAGAAAATGAAACTAAAAATCTTTGCTGGGTTCCAGGTACTTTTACTTCAGTATTTTCTAGAAATTTCCATTGGTGTTTAAGCTTTTCAAGACTCTCACCCTCGAGCTCCATGAAGCTTGGACCCTTATAAAAAAATACAGTTAAATTATCATGTGTTCTTTGAATTGCAGGCAAGTAATCTTGTACGGTTCCGACGGCTTTAAACGTAACAGTGGCCGGTGTATCAAATAAAAAATCTTCTAACCTAGAATGCACAACTTTGACATTGTCTAGATTCAACTCTTCAGCGATTAACTTAACAGCATCAACTTTTTTTCTCTTAGACTCAATACCAATAAATTTAACGTCGGGCAAAAGCTTGGCCAGCGGTAACAGAGGAAAACCACCGCCAAAACCTACATCTACAACTACCTTGGATTTTTGTACTTCGGATCTAAATAATTCCGACTGTAGGTACGGATTAATTGAATCTAAAATTTGCTTATGATAAAATTCGTCTGAATCCAAAATATTAGTTAAATTTAGCCCTGATAGCTTCGTCTTTAGTAAATTAAGATATCTAATAGAAAAATCAAGCATTATAGAGCCTTTGCCGCTACCACGGCTAGGGTAGCGGGTCTAATTCCTTCAATAAGCTTCAATTGCCCAAAAGTTTCTGGCTTTATCCGCTGAATTCGTTGGCGACACTCAAATGAGATATTTTTGGAGGCACTTATTTCACTCCAGTCTATTCTTGTACCGTCCATCTTTTTTAGCTTTTCAAGCTGAGATTCTGACCGCTTTATGTAACCATCGTATTTTTTTGCAATGGCCACAGCTCTAACAACATCATATGGAATACTTATTGAGTGAAAAGTTAAAATTCTCTCAAGGGTTTTTACTGGATTTAACCAGCCCTGCCTAAGAAGCTCCGAGACACTCATTCTTCTCAAAATTTTCTGTAGGTCTTTGTCTCCAGAAAATTCAAACATCAATTCGGAACCTTCCGGGATCATCGTTTCATCGCAAAACCTGTCTACTATCCCATACTGCTCGATAAACTCTCTCTGATAAACATCCAGCGCAGTATTAAGCGTGAATGCGGCCCTATAGGGGTACATTCTAAGAATAGAGTTGTCTTCGCGAATAAAAAGCCTGTTTTCTGAGCGAGCAGTAAATAGTCTGTATGGTTCATCCCGTGTATTCGAGGTTAAATCTTCGATCATTACCCCGATATAGCTCTCGTGCCTACTCAAAACAAGCGGACTAAGGCCCAAAAGTGACAACGCTGCATTCGCCCCGGCCACCAAACCTTGACCAGCGGCCTCTTCATAGCCAGAGGTTCCGTTAACCTGCCCGGCAAAGTACAAGTTTTTGATCGAGAGATGCTCCAAGGCAAGACTTAACTCTGTCGTATCAATTACATCGTACTCAACTGCGTATCCATAGACTTCAATTTTGGCACTTTCCAAGCCTTCGATAGAGCGAACGTATGAAAGTTGAACATCTTTTGGCAACGATGAAGAAATACCTGAAGGATACATCGTATCTAACTCAAGCCCTTCAGGCTCAATAAACACATGATGGACATTTTTATCTGGATATCTGTAGGCCTTATCTTCAATTGATGGACAATATCTCGCTCCCACTCCCTTGATTTGCCCATTAAACATTGGACTTCTTTCTTTGTTATCTCGAATTATCTCCATCGTGCGCTCATTTGTATGAGCAAGATAACAAGACACCTGTTTTATAGAGCGAAAGAATGGTTCATGGAGACCATGAAAGTTCCGAACACTAGAATCCGATGGCTGCTCTTCAAGTTTTGAGTAATCAATAGAGCTTTTATTCAATCTAGGAGGGGTTCCTGTCTTGAAACGCGCCGGCCTTGTCTTAATCTCGGTAAAAAGATCTCGTAAACCACTAGAAGACTCACAATCCACTCTTCCACCAATGGTCTGCTCGTTCCCTGTATGAAGCTTACCGTTCAGAAATGTACCCACGGTTATGATGAGCTTTTTGGTCCTATAGGACCTTACTGTCGTAGTAACAACAAAGAGCTCTTCCTCTTTTAAAATCGTAAGAACCTTTTCTCTTATGACTGATATATTAGGAATTGAATCTATAAGTTCTTCGGCCGCAATGGAGTATTGCTCTTTATCGATTTGCACCCTTGTCGACTGAACAGCAAAACCCTTGGACTCGTTCAGGGTTCGAAACTGTATTCCTGCCTTGTCGGCCAAAAACCCCATCGCCCCACCAAGAGAATCTAGTTCACGAACGACCTGTCCCTTCCCAACCCCACCGACAGAAGGATTACATGGCGCTGAAGCCAATTGAATTCCGGGAATAGTAATTATAGAAACATCGAGCTGAAATTGTGAAGCAACATAAGCCGCCTCAAGTCCAGCGTGTCCACCGCCAATTACTGTGATATCAAATATTTTCATAGGCTTTTTTATGAATTGTTCCACGTGGAACAATTCATTTTCCAATACAAAAATTAGAAAAGATTGAATTTAATACTTCGTCAGGTGAAACTATACCTATGAGCTCTGAAATACAATGCCCTAAGGTATTTAATTCTCCAGAAAGGATTGCAACATCTGTCTCAGAATGAGCTGCTTTGACATAACATTTAAGCACTTCAGCCGTTTGTAAAATCAATGACTTGTGCCTTTCCAGCAGAATTGGTTCTTTGGATGTTGTAATTAAATATTTTTTGTTTATGTCTTTGTATAAATCTTCTTCCCAAAAAATCTTTGGTGAATTTAAGTTAATCGCCCCTATAGAACCAAGCTTAGGAAACTCAGCTATAAGTTTTAATTTCTCTGTCTCAAAATTAATTAAATCAGAGTGCGTGAAATAAATTTTATCAAACTCACCTTTCATGAGGTCGTCAAAGCCATCAACCATCTCTAAAGGATTAATAAGTAGAATTGAATAGAATGCATCTTTAAGTTTCTTTTTACTTCTCTTGACGCCTTCGGCCTCAATATGATCTGAGGATTCTCGAAGTCCAGCCGTATCAACCAACTTGTACCTTACACCTTCCACAACAAGGAATTCGGAAAGATAATCCCTGGTGGTTCCGGCCACAGAAGAGACAATGGCCCGATCATCGGCCAACAAAATATTAAATAAAGAACTTTTTCCTGAATTTGGAAGTCCGACCAAGATAATCTCAGGTTGAACTAAATTAAACTCAAGGGGTTGAACTCTTCGTATGAGTGTTTGGAATTTTTTTTGAAATTCTAAGAGTGTACTTTCATAATGTTCCCGAGCTTGCCCCTCTCCTATGTCCTCAGAGAAATCTATCGACATTTCCAAGGAAGCTTTGTGTTTTACAAAAAGTTCATAAAGATCTTGATAAATTTCTTGTAAATTACCGCTTAAGAGTGAGCGGCCCTGGCGCAAAGCATATCCAGAGTTCGCATTAAGTAGTAAATCTAGTCCCTCAACCTGAGAAAGGGTCAATTTTCTATTTTTAAGGGCCCTATAGGTAAACTCACCAGGGTTTGCGGATCTGCAGCCACCCTTATGAATAAAAAGTTCCAAAATTCTCTCTATGTTCAGCGTATTTCCATGAACTGAGAGCTCTAGAATGTTTTCACCATTATAGCTATTAGGTCCTTTAAAATAAGTCAGACAAATGTCGTCAACTACGGCGTCCCCATCTATGAGATTTGTGTAATAAACACGACGTGGTTCTATAGGACCAAGATCAATGCAAAAAAAAGAATTAAAGTCAGAAGGCGCTTTAAAACCAGAAATCCGGAGAACCGCCAGTGCTGCGTGAGTATGAGAACTCGTACTACAGGCAATGATAGATTCATCCGAATATAAAAAACTCATACTACACTACAACAGGTGTGCGCTCAGTTTTAGCATTAAAAACCATCAACTGTTGAAGAATACCGAAGATAGTTGAAACAAAAATATAAAGGGAAAGTCCTGATGGAAGATCCTTCATAATAAATCCAAATATTAATGGCATAAACATCATCACTTTCTTCTGAACAGGATCAGAGATTGTGTTAGGAGTAAGCTTCTGTTGTAAGAACATTGCACCAGTCATAAGTACGGGTAGAACATAATACGGATCCTTATTGCTAAGATCGTTTAGCCATAACATAAACGGTGCATCCACAAGTTCCACGGCCGAATAGAGTACTTTATAAAAAGCGAAAAATACTGGCATTTGAAGTAAAAGCGGTAAACATCCACCAAGGGGATTGGCACCAGATTTTTTAAATAGCTCCATACTTTCTTTCTGCAATCTTTGTGGATCTTCTTTATACTTCTCGCGTATTTTTGCCAGTTCAGGCTGAACCAACTGAAGCTTTTTCATACTGACAAATGACTTATACTGAAGAGGAAAAGTAATAAGGCGAATTAAAAGAGTAAGAAGGATTATCGACACGCCGTAATTCGGAATGAATGTATAGAAAAATTGTAGTCCCTTTAAGATCCATACAGCAAAAAATCCCCACACACCAAAATCAACCGAATGTTGTAGACCATGTCCGAGGCTTGTTAAGTAGTTATATTCTTTTTTTACAAAAACAACATTATAGCTAAGAGTTTTTTCAGCTTTGTTAGAGAACATAACAAATGTTGAATCGAGTCCGTTTTTATAGATTAAAGTTGGTTCTTTTTCAAAGTAGAGACTGAAAAGATGATAGTTAAAATCAATCCCTGACCACTTAATCGCCCTGTCTCCCCCGTCTTCATCAGTAGGTTCAAAATGATTTAAAGTATCAGTATAGAAAGCAAAAAAACGTTGCTGGCCATTCTCAAGCTTTTTCTTTTCTGTTTTAAAAACAAAACGGTACTTAAAATCTTTCGTAGAAACGAGGTTAAAGGAAGCGACTCCCTTATCATTTAAACCAGTAACAAGAGTTACATCATATTCAGTATTATAAAACTTCTGATCTTCTATTTTTGTAAACGGTAATGCTTTAAATCCTGTTCCAAAATCAAACTCAATTTTCATTGGCTGAGTTGTACCTACAGTATCTTGAAATTTAAAAGCAGCTTGAGGATTTTTAAAATCCGTAACAGCTAGAGTGCTATCAAAATCTACCGAGAGTCCGTCTTTACCCATTGTATAAATAGACGCTGCAACTGGTTCTATAGGACCAATATTTTGTGTTGCCCCTGTAGGGGCTCCAACTTTTGCATTTTCAACATTTGTAGAAATTGTTGGTTCTATAGGACCATTCTTCACTGGTGGGGCAAAATAATATTGCCATCCGAAAAGGATTAAACCCGACAAAACTACTGCGACTAAAGCATTTCGTTGCTCAGAACCCATTAATAACTCCAATTGACCTAAGATTTAAGGTACCGGGTCAAATCCCCCGGGGTGATACGGATGACATTTGCAAATTCGCCGACATGAATACCACAAAGCTTTAGTTATGGAAAACTTCTTAAAACAATCTCGCGAATACTGCGAACAGCTTGGGTAGAAGCGACAGTTTGATCCTAGGAAAGGTGATAAAATAACTTGATATGCTCGTAGGATAAAATCTATAACTTGTCGCACTAAAGGTTTCCAGTTATTTTCTCGAAAGCGTTTAAAAGCTGATCTTCTGTGTCGGGTGTGCGCGTTACAACAAAAAGCATATCAATTGATTTATTCTTAATTACTGGATTAATTCTGTAGGCTTCCTTTAGCAGTCGCTTAATACGATTTCGATCATGGGATTTGCCGATTTTGCGAGAAACACTAAAACCTATACGCGAATGAGAACAAGAAAGCCTTCCGGGCTTATAAAAACAGAGCAAAGGATGAACAAAGCTGCGGGAGCTTTGTTCACGAAGGTATTCAAAATCTTTTTTTTGAGTCAGTTTGAGAGATTTAGGAAAGCCATTAGTGGCTATAGAACTCATCTCTTAAAATTACTTAGTACCTGTAGAAACTGTTAAGCTCTTACGGCCCTTAGCACGACGACGTCTGATAACGTTTTTCCCACCAACCGTAGCCATTCTTGCCAAGAATCCGTGATCACGAAGTCTTTTAAGTTTTTTAGGTTGCCATGTTCTTTTTTGCATACTCATATAAAATCCCTCAGTAGTGCCTTGTCTAAATTTTTAGAGTTTCTTACTTACAGTACTTTTAATCGAGGGTCAATAAGATTTATAAATCAAAGCGTTAGAGTAAGTAGTTGTAAGAGGCATAAGGATTGATAAAATTTTTCATAAGTGTTACCTCTTTGAAACTTTTTAACATCAACTCAATAACATATGTAGACACAAAACATGGCTGAAAAGTTTCCGTTTAACCATTTCCTTAAACTGGATGGTCTCGCTGAGAGTCCAGCTCCAAAGAAAGCAGAAGCGACTGTTGCGTCTAATCCACCGCAAATTCAAGGATCTAGGGCACAGGTATCAGAACATAAAGCGATTTCCCCTGAATTTTCAACTGAAGAATTAAAGAATGTAACCGATGCCCTTCTTGATCATATTAAGACATTGGTGAATCCAAATAAGTTCCATACCTACTTTGCAAACAGCTTCACCTGTTCAGTGATCCACCAAAATATAGTGGAATTTGTGGTGACTACTAGTTTCATTAAAAAAATGATTGAAACTCACTACCTTGATACAATCAAACAGGCCTTATTTGAAATTCTTGGTAAACATTATGAATTGGAAATTCAAGTTCTTGGTACTGAAAATCCAAGAATGAGCTCTAACAATGAAAACATTCTCAACTCACTAAATACCACTAAAAAAGCTGAGAACGTAAAGAGTACAACATTTTTCATAGACAATCTTGAACCTACAAAAGAAGATTTATTCAAAGCCATTGATTCTAAAGTTATTGAACATCAATCTGATACAACTTCAAATCAAATTGATACACACAAAACTTTTAATAACTTTATTATTGGGCCTTCAAATAATATCGCTCATGCCCTTTCAATGGCAGTAGGTAAAGATCCGGGAAGAACATATCCAGCTCTTTATATATATGGAAATTCTGGTCTAGGAAAAACCCATCTCATTCACGCAATTGCAAACTATGTTCAGGGCCATAAGCCAAGCATGCGCATATGCATGACTTCTGCCAATCGTTTTATGAACGAAATGGTTGAGTCGATGAAATCAAACACACATTTTGAGTTTCGACGTAAATATACTGAAAAAACAGATTTTTTGATTATTGATGATATTCATGAATTAAAAAATAGAACTGGTACTCAGAACGAATTTTTCCACATTTTTAATGAACTTATGGATCGTGGAAAACAACTCATTTTTACATCCGATAAACCTCCAAAAGAAATTGATGGAATTGAAGAGAGAATCAGAACCAGACTCTCGTCTGCCCTACCCGTTGAGATTCAACAACCAGACCTGGAAACAAGAATTGCAATCTTGAAAAAGAAGGCAATTGAAAAAGACATCTATCTAAGTGATGACGTGGTCAACCTGATTGCGAAGTGCGTAAAAAGCAACATTCGTGAACTTGAAGGTTGTTTAATAAAACTCGGTGCCGTGACATCTATTTTAAAAGTGGATATCGATCTTGAAGTGGCCAAAGAACATTTAAAACTTAATGATGAGTTAGAAAATCAAAAAAATCAAACAGTTGAAACTATCACCAAAACAGTATCTTTATATTATAAAATTCCGATTGGGGATATTAGAGGTAAAGTTAAAACAAAAGAAGTGGCTTTACCCCGCCAAGTTGCCATGTATCTTATTAATAAAATGATTAAACCAACTTTAAAAGATAATGGTCAGTACTTTTCAGGTAGAGATCATTCAACTGTTCTACATGCTATTAACACAATTAAAGACCGCATTAAAATTGAATCTCATCTGGCTCAACAGCTTTTGGACATTGAAAAACAACTCTAGTGACTACTCAGGCTTAGTGTTTGGCCACTCGGCCCAACACTATCCACAATACAAATAAACACAAGGCAACGCACAAAAGTGGCATTTGGCCACTCGGCCCAACATTTCCACGGCCTCCACTGTGGATGGGCCGTGCATTAACATCTAAACTGTCCACATTGTGGAAGAATTTGTGGACAGGAAAAGTTATCCACGGCCTTTTTAAATAAAACTTTTATTCTATCCCCGGCCTTTATAAGAATTTATAAAACGATGTGGATAACTTAAAACTTATCCCCGAAATTTATCGGATATACGAAGAATAAAAAATCAAATGAACCATAGGCCGTGGAAAAAAGATAAGGAAATGCATGATAACCATCTAGAATTATATGAACTGGAAGAATCTATCAACATTGTCCGCGCTAATACATATAAGAATATAAATACATATATAAAGAAGAAGGGAAACTTTGAAAGAACCTATAAAGCCTAAGACTTGCTTAACTGTGAAGCTAAAGTTAAAACCTTTAAACTGAAATTTAAGGAAGAGATTTATGAAACTGACCATTCAGGCACCTATCCTTCGTGATGCTATAAATAAAGTACTATCAGTTGTAGATAAAAAAAACTCACGCCCAATCCTTACTAACTGCTTAATAAAAGCATATGGACAAAAGTTAGAACTAATTGCAACAGACCTAGAAGTATCAGCAAGAATTATTTTAAATAGTAAAATTGAACAAGAAGGCAGTTTCTGCATTAACAGCAAAAATATTGCTGATATTTTAAGAGAGCTTCCAAACGATGAGTTGTTATTAAATGTGGATAATAACAATCTTTTAAATCTGACTTGTAAAAATATAAGTTATTCACTTTTAATAACCAGTGCAGAAGATTTTCCACAATTAAGTTTCCAAAATCAAAGTTCTGAATTCCGGTTAAGAACAAAACAAATCACACATATCATAAATAAAACCTCTCATGCTATATCAACAGATGAAACTAGATTGTACTTAAATGGTATTTATCTACAATTGATGGAATCAAAATTAAGAGCTGTAGCAATTGATGGGCATAGACTTGCTTTGTTAGATACTCAAGAATTTATTGGGGAAAATAAATACCTCGCAGATGGTGTCATCATTCCCCGTAAAGGTATTAGCGAATTAAAAAAAATTGCTGAAACATATCCGGACGATGAAGTGTCGATCTCGTTAGATGATTCATTTATGTTTGTGAATGCAAAAAATGAATACTTTTTATCAGTACGTTTAATAGCTAGAGAATATCCTAAATACCAGACTGTTATTCCTTCAAAAACGACGAATAGATTCCACATTGATAGAAATGCTATTTTAAATGCAGTTAAGAGAATTAAAATCCTTTCTAATGAAAAAACAAATGGTGTTAAATTAAATATCCTTCCAGGGGAATTAATTGTTTCAACAAACCATCCAGCTCTTGGACAGGCCATCGAAACGTTACCTATAATATATGATGGTAAAGCTACCGAGATTGGATTTAATGCTAAATATTTAATTGAAAGTTTATCAGTTTTAAATGAAACAGATGTAACTTTTGAATTCAATAACGAATTAAGCCCAGTCGTTATAAAAGCGGATGATTTACCAGAGTTCTTGGGAATCATCATGCCACTTAAACTGTAGTTGTGGATGAATTGTTGGAAAATAAGAAAATTACAGACACACAATTTTAGAAATTTAAGTCCTACTGTTTTTGAATTTGTTCCTGGAATTAATTGCATCTTTGGTCAAAATGGAAACGGCAAAACAAACCTGCTAGAAGCCGTATTCTATGTAACAAATAAAAAATCCTTTCGTAAAAACACAAGTTATCCACAAATCCTCAACATTGAGGGGGAAAGACCCGAAATTATTCTTCAGTCAGTATTTGGAAATGGATCAGACATTAGTGCTTTTTCGGTCCGTATAAGTGAAAACTTTGAAGAAAGATTTTTAAATAATCAACCTGTAAAATCCAAGACGATAACTTCGTCAGTATTTATTAACCCGTTTGATTCGTACTCTTTTCATACCAGTTCAACTTTTCGAAGGCACTGGGTAGATTCACATTTAAATTTAATGGATTCTGAATACCGCCAAGTTTTAGGACGTTTTCAAAAAGCTATGAGATTTAGAAATTCGGTTTTATCCTTTGGTGGTAAAAACACTTCTTCACAATTAAGGGCCATTGATGAACAGATTGCCGACTATTCTGCCTTAATAACTGCTAAGAGGCACGAATTCCTCCAAACCCTTAATGAGAACATCACCCCAAGCTTTAAAGCTGTTTTCGCTGAAGAACATACCCTTAAAATGGATCTTGATAGTATGTTCGTGCATTGGGATGCAAAAAAAATCTATGATTATTACCGACATCAGGAAAATGACGACATAAAAGCAGCAGTAACACGGGTTGGTATTCACCGTGATGACTTCATTTTTAGTTTTAATGGACTCAATGCGTTTGAATTCTGTTCGCTTGGTCAACAGAAGATGGGTTTTCTGAGCTTAGTATTTGCCTATATTGAGGTTTTTAGGTACAAATTTAACTCTTATCCTATTGTACTTATTGATGATGTTTCCGGCGAATTGGATAGCCAGAGATGGAAAAATTTGATCCAATACTTGGAAACAAAAAAGTTTCAAGTATTGATCACAACGGCCAATGAGAATTTTAGGAAAGAACTGGAAAGAATTCCAGAATCTAAAAAATTTTTTATAGAAAACGGCACACTCGTTTAACCACGGATAGGAGCACCCTGAATGAATCAAACTCCTGATTCTATTTCGAAAGTTAACACTGAATACAATGCTGACCAAATTAAGATCCTTGAAGGATTAGAGGCCGTAAGAAAGCGCCCTGGCATGTATATTGGGGATACTGGCTTTAGAGGATTCCATCACTGTGTCTACGAAATTGTAGATAATGCAGTTGATGAAGCCTTGGCTGGTTATTGTACAGAAATAAAAGTTATCATCCATGTGGATAACTCACTCACAGTTGTGGACAATGGTCGTGGTATTCCCACGGATATGGTTTCGGGTGAAGGTGTTTCTGCAGCCGAAATCGTTTACACGAAACTTCATGCCGGTGGGAAATTCAATGAAGAAGGCGGAGCTTATAAAGTTTCCGGCGGTCTTCACGGTGTAGGTGCATCTGTAGTGAACGCTCTTTCAAAGTGGGTCCGTCTTGAAATTAAAAAACACGGAAAAGTTCATCGTTTAGAGTTTGCTCATGGTGCCGCTAAGGAACCATTAAAAGTTATTGGGGACTGTGATCTTAAAGATACAGGCACTACTGTAACTTTCAAATCTGATAATGAGATTTTTGAAGTTCATGAATATAACTACGACACACTTGCGAACCGTTTTCGTGAGATGGCTTTTCTTAATAAAGGCCTCCGTATCGTAATGAAAGATGAAAGAACTGAAAAGGAAGACACTTTTCATTATGATGGTGGTCTATCAGAATTCGCTCTTTATTTAAACCGTGCCAAAACAGCAATACATAAAGAGCCAATTTATTTTTTCCAATCACGTGACAATTACGAAGTTGAAGTAGCAATGCAGTGGACTGATGGCTACTCAGAAACACTTACTTCCTATGCCAATAATATTAATACACCCGAGGGTGGGGTGCATGTTTCTGGATTTAAAACAGCCCTTACCCGTGTGCTTAATAACTACGCTAAAGATAATAATATTCTTAAAAACGTAAAGATCACTCTTACTGGCGATGATATGCGTGAGGGTTTAACTGCGATTATTTCTGTAAAACTTACTAATCCACAATTTGAAGGTCAGACTAAGTCAAAACTTGGCAACTCTGAAGTTGAAGGAATTGTGAATTCACTCATTGGGGATAGATTCAAAATTTATCTCGAAGAAAATCCAAATGTTGGAAAGACTATTCTTAAAAAGTCTATTGATGCTGCTGCTGCTAGAGAAGCTGCTCGTAAAGCTAGAGAACTAACTCGTCGTAAAACAGCCCTCGATTTTTCTGGTCTTCCGGGAAAAATGGCCGACTGTCAGGAAAAAAATCCTGAGCTTTGTGAAATCTACATTGTTGAGGGAGACTCTGCAGGTGGATCAGCAAAACAAGGACGTGATCGCCGTACACAAGCAGTACTTCCACTTAAGGGTAAAATTCTTAACGTTGAAAAGGCCCGTTACGATAAAATGTTATCAAACGATGAAATTAAAATGCTTGTTCAAGCGATTGGTACAAGTATTGGCAAAGACTCGTTTGATATTTCAAAACTTCGTTATTACAAAATAGTAATTATGACAGATGCTGATGTGGATGGGTCGCACATTCGTACGTTATTACTCACTCTCTTCTATCGTCAGTTTCCTGAGATTGTGGAAAGAGGACATCTTTATATAGCTCAACCACCTCTTTTTAAATACAAGAAAGGCAAGATGGAGCGTTACCTTAAAGATGGTGGCGAGCTTGACTCTTACCTTGTATCAAGCGCACTTAACGAATGTGAAGTTACAATTGATGGAAATAAGTTTGATCTTGAAGGTACTAAAACTCTTGTTAACAAGTTTAGAAATTACAACAACACGCTTGAATCTTATGACCGTCATTATGACTCATTATTTTTAAGAACTGTTGTTGAGGATGGATCTTTAACAGCAGACATCATGAAGGATAAGAGCAAACTTGAAGTTTATGCTAAGATGATTAATGAGAAGCTTCAATCTCATGATTCTGTGTCACTTAAAAAATATAGTTTAAAAGTTGAAGAAGATGTAAAGAGTTTGGGGTACCAAGTACGTACACAGGTTCTTTCGGCACTTAAAACAAAAAGTTTTAAAATTGGTGTTAACTTCGCAGAATCTTCTGAGTTTGCAGATCTCATGAATCAATACGATGGTCTTAAACGCTATTTGAAATCAGAATTTACAATTAAGCATAATAACGATGTTTCTAAACATTCTGGATTACCAAACTTTACGACGTTTATTTCTAATGATGGCCGCCAAGGTGCCTATATCCAGCGTTATAAGGGACTAGGCGAGATGAACCCGGAACAACTTTGGGAAACCACGATGAATCCAAATAATCGTACACTACTACAAGTGAAGATTGAAGATACCATTGATGCCGATCAAGTCTTCTCTGTTCTTATGGGTGATCAAGTTGAACCACGACGTGAATTTGTGGAAACAAACGCCCTGAATGTGAGAAACCTAGATATTTAATTTGAAGGATCGAATTTATGAGCGAAGAAAATAACGTTCCAAATCACGGAAATATCACTCCCCTCCTCATTCAAGATGAGATGCGGAACTGCTACCTTGATTATGCCATGTCCGTTATCGTTGGGCGCGCACTTCCGGATGTGCGTGATGGATTAAAACCCGTTCACAGAAGAATTTTATTTGCGATGCATGTGCTTAATAACTACAGCAATCGTCCATATTTAAAATCTGCCCGTGTGGTTGGTGACGTTATTGGTAAATATCACCCACATGGTGATTCAGCTGTGTATGGTGCTCTTGTTCGTTTAGCGCAAGATTTCTCAATGAGATATACTATTATTGATGGTCAAGGAAACTTCGGATCTATTGATGGAGATAATGCTGCGGCCATGCGGTACACAGAAGTACGTATGCAGAAGATGGCCAATGATCTACTTGGTGACATCGATAAAGAAACTGTTGATTGGCAGGATAACTACGATGGTTCTCTACAAGAACCAACAGTTCTTCCAACAAAAGTTCCAAATCTACTTATTAACGGTTCAGCTGGTATTGCTGTGGGGATGGCAACCAATATTCCTCCACATAACTTAACAGAGATTATGAACGGTCTTTTGGCCTTAATTGAAAATACTGACTTAACAGTACATGACCTGATTAAAATTATTCCTGGCCCAGATTTCCCTACTTCTGGTGCGATCCATGGAACGGCGGGAATTCAACAAGCGTATCATACTGGTAAAGGTGTTATTCAAATTCGTGCGAAAGCAGATATTGAAATTGGTAAAAATGATCGTGAAAAAATTGTCATTACTGAAATTCCTTACCAAGTTAACAAAGCTAAATTAATTGAGAAAATTGCAGACCTTGTTCGTGAAAAAGCTATCGAAGGTATCTCAGATATAAGAGATGAGTCCTCACGAGAAGGTATCCGCGTTGTTATCGATGTTAAACGTGGTGAAAGTGGTTCCGTACTTTTGAACCGCCTTTACAAACAAACTCAGATGCAAGTTTCTTTCGGGATTATTTTCCTTTCGATCTATAATGGTCAACCGAAGGTAATGGATCTTAAAGAACAACTTCTTTGTTTCATTGAACATAGACGTGAGATCATTATTCGCAGAACGACTTTTGAATTAAAAAAAGCAAAAGAGCGTGCTCATATTTTGCAAGGTTTGAAAATTGCTGTTGAGAACATTGATGCAATTGTAGAACTTGTTAAAAAAGCTGAAGGACCAGCTCAGGCTAAAGATCAGTTAATGAGTCGATTCACTCTTTCTGCCATTCAGGCACAAGCTGTGCTCGACATGCGTCTCCAAAGACTTACTGGTCTTGAACGAGATAAAATTATTGCTGATTATGAAATAATGATGAAAGAGATTGCACGTTTAGAAAGCATCTTAGGTTCAGAAGAAGAAATTAAAGAAATCATTAAAGGTGAATTTCTTGAGATTCGTGAAAACTACGGTGATGCACGTAAAACAGAAATCATCGCTCAAGCCGATGAAATTCACATGGAAGATTTGATTAAAAATGAAGAAGTTATCGTTACGATAACTCAGAAAGGTTATTTAAAGCGTATGTCCATTGATACTTTCCGCTCACAAAAACGTGGCGGTAAAGGTGTTAAAGGTGCAGATCTTGATGACGATTTCTATACATCAATTTTTACTGCAGATACCCATGACACTCTTATGATCTTTACTGATAAGGGAACTGTGTTCTCAATCAAGGTTTATCAAATTCCTGAAGGCTTAAGAACGAGCAAGGGAAGAAACGTTGTGAACATCATTAACGTTCCTTCTGATGAAAAAGTGAAGGAAATCATCACGGTTCCTAAGGAATTAGAAAATTCGTTTATTGTATTTGCTACGAAATATGGAATTGTTAAGAAGTCTGAACTTTCTGAGTATAAAAATATGCGCCAGAATGGCCTTAAGGCTATCAAGGTTGTTGATGGAGATGAAATTTTAGCTGTTAGAATCACTGACGGTAAAAAAGACATTCTTCTTGCCTCTTCTGGAGGCAAGTCAATTAGATTTAATGAAGATGACTGCCGGGCCCAAGGACGTGTGTCTCAAGGTGTAAAAGGTATGGCGCTTGAAGAAGGCGAATACGTGATCGGTATGGAAGTTATTGACGATTCTTCTGAAATCCTAACTGTTACGGCCAGAGGATATGGTAAACGGTCTCATGCCGAAGAGTACCGTAAACAATCTCGTGGCGGTAAAGGGATTCTTGCTATGAAGTTAACCGAAAAAACCGGTGAAATTATGGGCATCCTTCCTGTTACCGATAAAGATGATTTGATGATCATTACTGATAAGGGACAAGTGATAAGGACAAAAATTTCTGGTATTTCTCTTCTTGGAAGAAATACACAAGGAGTTCGTTTAATTAACGTTCATCCAGACGAGAAAGTGGTTGCCGTGGAGAAAATTATGGATCCACCGGATGAAACACCAACAGAAGGTGGCCCTGTTGAGACGTCAGTACAGTAAATTATTAGTTATTTTATTCATCCTGGGGTTAAGTTCATGTGACTTTACCTCAGGATTAAATCAAGACATATTGACTGCTCAGAAGTACGTCGATAAGCAAGAGTTTGGTAAGGCGGTCGAGCTTTATGAACGAGTCATTAAAAAAAATCCCTCTAAAATCATTAAAACAAAAATTAATTACCAATTGGCCGAGATTTATTATCTCTATCTAGATGAGCAAGTTAAGGCCTTAAAGTATTATCAGTTCATTGTAGATAACGTTGATGATCCTCTTTGGCAGGTAAAATCTCTTGAGAAAATTGCCGATATTAACTTTAACTTTGCAAAGAACTTCAAACAATCCATTAAGGCCTATCAGATCTTGATGCAGTTTAAGCCTCGACTTAAAGATTATGACTATTATTATTTAAGAGTTGGGGAATCGTATTTTGAAATGGGGAAATATCAAAAAGCACGAGAGATTTTTAACCAGATATTGAGTCAGCCTACAAATCCACATTACATCGAAGCTTTTAACCAGATGGGACTTATAGAGTTTTATAATAAAAACTGGGATAAAGCGGTTGAGTTTTGGATGGAATACCTAAAACGTGAGCGTAGGAAAGATCAGATCATAAAGGTTAAGTTTTTAATAGCAAATGCATACGAATCTAATGAAAAGCTAAAAGAAGCGTATAACATCTACTATTCTCTACTGCCTGTTTACCCAAACCCGGAAGTGCTTAACGCTCGTTTAAAGTCGCTTTATGCACGCCGAGTTGCTAGAAAGAGATGAAAGACCAAAAAGAAGAGAGTTCAACACGTAAGTTTTTAATAGTTACTGGCCTGGCATTGGGACTTCCGTCTACTGTTATTGGTTTGTTTTTTATATTGTATCAGTTGGTCCAGAATGGTCTTATATCCTGGAATGCTTTACTCATTATTTTATTAGTGATCATAATTTATATGCTTGGGTTGATGGTGAAGAATGTCTTGGAAAAAAAAGATCGACAATAAAAAGTATGTTTTTGGTACTTCCATAAATTTTGCTTTTGCCCTTTATGCAGGTTTACCTCAAATCAAAAACGCTTGGTGGTTGTGTTACTTGCTAATTTCAGCTGTCTTGAATCAATTTTTCACGATTTTATCTTTATCTAATATGGTAGAGCGTATGACAGAGGGTGTTGCGTCGAGTAAGTTCCGCCTGATGTTCTATTTGATCTTTAAAAGTGTCTTTTTGGTCTCTGGATTTATCTGCTTATTGATATTTATTCCTGACATGGTGCCACAAGGGCTTTTGATCTATATTTTTCAATTGATAATCCTTGGCTTAAGTATTAAAAACATTGGGAACTTCTTTAAGAAAGGCTCTGAACCATGATTCGCTTATATATGCTTATCTTAAGCTTGCTTGCTCCTACTTTGGCGTCTGCTAGCGGCTATACCTTTATTTCTCATTTGGAACATTCATTCCATATCAAACAGCATATTATTACATTCGCCCTTGTCGCATTATTGTTCATTGTAATGGGAACAGTTTATCGAGCAAAGCTTGCTGGTGTAAAAAATTACGTTATCCCGGACAAGGGAATTACTTTCAGAAACGTTTTTGAAGCTCTTGGCCAGTTCATTTATAATCTTGCTCGAAATATCATGGGCGAAGAAGAAGCAAAAAAATATTACACAGTAATTATGCTTCTTTTTACATTCGTATTTGCAAACAACCTTATTGGATTGATCCCAGGATTTTTACCACCAACTGACAACTTCAATACGACCTTGGCCCTTGGTATTTTTGTTTTTCTTTATTACAACTTTCAGGGTATCCGCGCCCAAGGTCTTGTTGGTCACATCAAGCACTTTATGGGACCTGTTTGGTATCTTGCGATATTGATTTTTCCTATAGAGATAATTTCACATACAGTTCGTCCACTTTCACTAGGTTTACGTTTGAAAGGTAACATGGAAGGAGATCACTTAGTTCTGTCGATCTTTTCTGGTTTAATTCCTTACATTGTACCAATACCGTTTTATGTAATTGGATTGTTTGTGTGTTTTATGCAAGCGTTTGTATTTACCCTGTTGACTATGGTCTATATTAGTTTAGCCACTGCCCATCACGATCATGATGAAGAGCATGCGCACCACTAGTACGGGACATAGGGAACAGTAACTTTTAAACACCTTTATTTTAAAGGAAGGACATTTATGGAAACTACTGCTTGGTTAGGTCTTGCTGCTGCAATTACAATTTCTTCTGCTGCTATCGGTGGAGCAATTGCTCAAGGCCGTGCTGCTTCTGTTGCTCTTGAAGGTATCGCTCGTAACCCAGCTGCTGCTGATAAACTTTTCACTCCGATGATTATTGCTCTTGCTCTAATTGAATCACTAGTGATCTATGCTTTCGTTATCGCTTTCCTTATCAAGCCAACTGTTGGTTAATTTTAACTATAAAGTTATGCGTAAGGGGTCCAATAGGACCCCTTTTTTATTTGAGCAACTTTGCAAGATATTTTCCTGTAAATGAATTTCTGACCTTTGCCACTGTTTCTGGGGTTCCTTCAGCAACAATTTGGCCTCCACCATGCCCACCCTCTGGGCCCATATCAATTACCCAATCGGCCGTCTTGATCACGTCTAGGTTATGTTCGATGATAAGAAGTGAATGTCCTAGATCAACAAGTTTATTAAGTGCCTTTAAAAGAATGTTAATATCTTCAAAATGAAGTCCAGTGGTTGGTTCATCTAAAACATAAAGAGCTGCACCTTTAGTAGACTTTGCGAGTTCTCGAGAAAGTTTCATACGCTGAGCTTCACCACCAGAGAGTGTTGTAGCAGGCTGGCCCATTTTGATGTATCCCAGGCCAACAGCATTCATTACTTTGAGTGCTCGATTAACTTTGGGATGATTTTCAAAAAAAGACTCGGCTTCTTCAATACTCATGGCCAGAACATCAGCTATGTTTTTACCACGATAAAGAATGGAAAGAGTCTCATTGTTGTAACGAGAGCCACGGCACTCTGAACATGTAACGTAAACATCTGGCAGGAAATGCATTTCAATTTTTAGCATGCCGTTACCTTCACAGGTTTCACAGCGACCACCTTTAACATTAAATGAAAAACGACCAGGTTTGTAGCCGCGAACTTTTGATTCATTCGTTAAAGAAAAAATATTTCTTATGTCATCAAAGAGACCTGTGTAGGTCGCAGGATTTGAGTGAGGAGTTCTGCCAATGGGAGACTGATCCAATTCGATAAGAGTTTGAATTTGATCGACCCCTGTGATGGATTGATAATTCTTTGATCCGCCTCTTCTTCCTCGGGTAAGATAACTTTTAATAGCGGGAATGAGTACTTTGTGAACTAAAGTTGATTTGCCTGAACCGGAAACTCCGCTGAGACAAACCATTCCTCCAAGAGGTAAATTAAGAACAACATCCTTCAGGTTGTGTTCTCTTGCCTTATTTAGAGTAATTTTTTTGATGAGTTTTCTTCTTTCTTTAGGAACTTCAATTTTAAGTTCTCCAGAAAGGTATCTACCCGTTATAGATTTTTTGTTCTTTTTAATTTCTTCGGGAGTTCCAGCGGCCACCACCTCACCTCCATGGATTCCTGCGAAAGGACCCATGTCAATAATGTAGTCAGACGCCATCATGGTGTCTTCATCGTGTTCAACTACGAGGACAGTATTACCAATGTCTCTGAGATCAATAAGAGTCTGAATGAGCTTTTCATTATCTCTTTGGTGTAGACCTATACTTGGCTCATCCAAAACATATAACACACCAGAGAGAGCCGATCCTATTTGAGTTGCTAGTCTGATACGTTGAGATTCGCCACCAGAGAGGGAGATGGCATCTCGATTAAGTGTGAGGTAGTTGAGACCCACATTAAGGAGAAATCTTAACCGTTCACGAACTTCTTTTAATACTTTATGGGCGATAATTGCTTGATTTCCTGTGAACTTTAATTTCTCAATAAAAGTAAAAGCTTCATCTATAGAGAGGTCACAAACATCAAAGATGGATTTTTCTTGTATGGTTGCAGCTAAGGCAAAAGGATTCAGCTTTTTTCCGTTACACGAAGGACAACGTTTAATTATCATATATTCTTCAAGGTCAGCTTTTGTTTTTTCAGATTCAGACTCATGATATTTTCTTTCGAGCCATGAAATGATACCTGGAAATTCTTTTTTAAAATTCCATGATGAGTTTTCAGATTCAAATTTGTAATTATAAACCTTGTCACCACCATTATAAAGGATAGAGCGAAACTTTTCAGAAAGCTTAACAAAAGGTTTCTCGATATCAATCTTTTCAGTCACTGCAACGGATCTCACCATCTGCATAAGAAATGTGTTCTTTTTAACAATTGGTATGGCACCATCTTCTAAAGAAAGTGTCTCATCTAATACAAGTCCGTCGATATCAAAAGTTTTTGATATACCTAAACCATTACAGGTAGGACATGCACCCATTGGGGAATTAAAAGAAAAAAGTCTAGGCTCTAAATCGGGATAACTTTTACCTGACTTAAATGAATAATTTTTTTCAGAATAAAAATGCTCCTTATCGTCAGCAAGGACGACGAGAAATCCCTCGGAAAGTTTTAATGCGTGCTCTATTGATTCAGTAAGCCTACCATTAACTCCTTCTTTAAGTACAAGACGGTCAATAACAAGATCGATGTTGTTAAATTTAGATTTATTGATTTGAACTTTATCATCAAGGTTGATGAGCTCTCCATTAATGCGTATGCGAGAAAATCCCATCGTGATAAATTTTGCCATCTCTTCTTTATGTTCACCTTTTTTATTTCGAACAACCGGAGAGAGAATTTGTAATTTTGTACCTAATTTAAACCTTAAAACCTGGTCTACAATTTGTTGTGGAGACTGTTTACCTACAACCTCTCCCGTGTCAGGACAGTGAGCTACTCCAAGCCTGGCATAAAGAAGTCGAAGATAGTCGTATATCTCTGTAATTGTACCCACAGTTGATCTAGGGTTTTTAGTGGTAGATTTTTGATCAATAGCAATAGCGGGAGACAAGCCTGTAATACTCTCGACTTCAGGTGCTTCAACCTGGCCAATGAATTGTCTGGCATAACTGGAAAGAGATTCTATATATCTTCTTTGTCCCTCGGCATAGATGGTGTCGAATGCGAGAGAGGACTTTCCCGAACCCGATGGGCCAGTTATAACCGTAAGAGAATGACGTGGTAAACTTACGTCAATGTTTTTGAGATTATGAACTTTGGCTTTAGTGACCTGAATCTTTTCCATTAGAAATCCTTTTCAGCATAGAGATGGCTTCCCGAAGTGAGTAAGCGCAGCCTCTGTAATCCGCAAGATTTTTCCCAAAGAGTTTGAAGGAGGTTCCGTGGTCTGGACTAAATCTTGGATAAGGAAGACCAAGAGTTATGTTAGATCCAATAAAACCTTGTGCTGTTTTAAACACGCCTAATCCCTGATCATGAAAAAGATATACGAGAATATCTTTAGGAGATCGTTGCTCGAAAAGCATTGTATCACCAGGGAATGGACCTGTTATATCAAATTTATATTTGTTCTTTAGTCGTCTAATGGATGTATATATCCGAGAATCTTCAGATCCAATTAGGCCATTCTCACCAGCATGGGGGTTAAGTCCTGATACGATGATCCGCTCAGTGGGCCATCTCCATGCAGCAAAGGTAGAGAAAGCTGTTTCTAAACGTTGATAAATAACTTCTTCAGTTAAAAAATGGGATAAATCAGAAACAGGGACATGATCTGATAAGAGTAAAACCTTAAGAGACGGTGCAGAAAAGAACATACCTAAATGAGGGTTTTCATAAACATCACGAAAATATTCAGTATGTCCAGCATGAGAGATGAATTGATCTTTTGAAGTTGGAAGCGTGTAAAGAACTCCTCCACTTTCAGAAAGCTTCATAGCATGATTTAGCGAGTGTAAAGTTTCTGAAAGAATTTTTTCTTTGAGCCAAATAACTTGTAAAAAAATACCGCCGAAAAGAAGTCCATCCTCTTTTATTAAAAAATTTATTTTCATGGAATCAAGAGTGACTTTTACGGAGTGTTGATATGCAATGAGTTCAATATGCTTGAGCTCTTTGATTGAAAAAACCAAACATGATTTAAAAAAGACTTCCAGTCCTATGCCGGCTTCGTGACCTTGCGAAACATAGACTTTCATAAATTATAAAACGTTTTTGATGTAGTAGTTGCCGTATTCGCGATCAAACCAATTGTTTGTTACGGCCTTGCCTTTTTCTGCAAAGATGTCGTTTTGAATCTGTTCTTTGAATTTAACAAATTCCTGCGACTCAACCAGATCTTTTTTCTGTACATAAAACGCATGAAGGTGACCATTGATTATGATGGGTTTTGAAAATGAGCCCTCGGATGTAGTTTTAAGAATGGCACCAAGCTCTTTTGAAATGTTATCTTCATTAAGGTTTTCAAGATTGTTTGACTCGAGTGTTCTATACTCCTCAGGAAGCTTGCCGGTGAGCTGGTAGTCCTGAAGAACTGCTAAGAATTTTTTTTCATCCTTATCAACAAGATTGCTCTCGGCTACGTAAAAATCAACGAGGGTATATTTAAAAGCCAAAGCATTGTTTGAGCTGTTTCTTTTATAATATTCGTTTTTAATTTCTTGTTCTGTAACAGAAACCAGTGGAGCAATAATTTTAGAAGCAAATAAGTTAAACTCCATCGTTTCGCGTATTGTCTCAAAATATTCTTCGTAAGTAATACCTTTAAGTTTAAGAAAATTCAAAAGGTCAGCACGTTTAAGTGCAAGTCTTTCTTCAGTCATCTTAATTCTAGATTCAACAGCATCGTCGTTGATCACATAACCCTGAGTGTTGATCTTGTCTCTGATAATGAAGGCACGAATAACAAGGTCCAGTAAGGCCTTCTGAGTGTATGTAGCCTCAGTATAGATCATGGGTGAGACTTCTTTACGGGCCTCTAATGTTTCTTCTATGCGCGTGATTTCAGATAATGAAATAACTTTGGTGTTAACAACAGCGATTATTTTATCGAGAAGTTTTTCCTGGGCCGAAGCAGAACCTAGGCCCAGGATAAGAACAAGAAAAAGAATTTTCACTTAAAATCAATTTTTATAAAAGGGTTAAGTTAGTCTTAATCGTAGCACCCTTAGCGAGACCCTTATAATATTCCTCGATAAGTGCGTCTCTTTTTCTATCGTAAATGATTTTTTTGTGCAAGTTTTTGTCGATTTGATCATATGACTTAACGCCCAGGATTTTGATAATGTGATAACCCATCTGTGTTCTGATAGGTTTCGAAATATAACCAATTTTCTGTCCTTTAATCGCATCAAAATATTCCGGAGCAAGTCGAGTCATGGGCTGAAAACCAAGATCTCCGCCGATTGCAGCATTAGATGTTTGTGAGAATTTATTGGCCATCTGGGAAAACTTATCAGGGCTTTTCTCAAGCTCGCTGTAGATGGCCATACTTTGAGAAAGAGCGTCTTTAACTTGTTGCTCGGTTGGTTCGGCTGGAACGCGGTAAAGAATATGGGCTGTACGATATTCAGCATTCTCTGCATAGAATTTTTTTAATTCATCATCTGAAACAAGAATCTTTTTGAACTCACCTTCAAGGTCTTTAGATATTTGAGCGTGATGTAGAATATCTTCTTGTCGAGCAATCACCGTAGGATCTTTATCAACGCCAGATTTTTTTGCTTTTTGAATGGCGAGTTCACGGTTGATAAGATCAGTTAATGATGAGGCTTTTGTAACTTTCTTTTGTCCTACAAATTTTAAATTTTGAAGATGGTACTCCTCAAATTGTTTTTTTGTAATGGAGCGACCATTCACAGTTGTGATGACTTGATTAGTTTGAGCGAATACAGAAGACGATATCGCAAACGCAACAACAATGAACGATAGGTTTTTCATTACACTTTCCCTGGTTTTGAAATGAATCTAATAAAAACGCTAACATACTCCCATTTGCCCTGCAATATGTTTCGCAAATTCTAAAAGCATGGGGTGGCTGATAGGTTCTTTGAAAAAGCTGGTCACAGATGTATCAGGATTTAGTTTATATAATTTGGGTTTATTCATGAAGAAGTTCAACATCTTATCTCTTAGTTGATGGTTATGGTTGAGTATTTCCTGATCAAAATAAAGATGAAGTTGAGAGCCGGCAACTTTAACCAGACGCATACCCAGCGGTTGAAAATAAATGCGTGATCGAAGAATTGAATAGAGAGCCTCAAGTTCTTTTGGAGTCATACCAAAAGAGTCGGTTAAGTCTGAAACAATTTCTTCCAATCTGTTCATGTCGTTACAATTTGAAAGTCGTTTATAAAATTTCAAACGTAATCCATTATCCGGGATATATGAATTTGGAATGTATGCTGAATAAGGTGCTTGGATTTCAATATTTTTTACGGAAACTTTTTGCTCCCCACGAATCTCTAAAATTGCTTCCTGCAAAAGATCCATATAGAACTCAAGTCCAATTCCTTCAATGTGTCCGGATTGTTCTCCGCCTAAAATATCTCCAGCTCCCCTTAACTCCATATCGGATGATGCTAAAGCAAAGCCAGATCCCATCTCTGCATACGTTTGTAGGGCCTGAAGTCTTCTCTGAGCAAGATCACTTAAAATACGAGTTTCAGGAACCATAAAATATGCATAAGCTTTTCTATCAGAGCGGCCAATACGGCCTCGAAGCTGGTGAAGCTGGGCCAGTCCATATGTGTCTGCCCGATCAATGATCATCGTATTCGCATTAGGGATATCAATGCCTGATTCAATGATTGTTGTGGCAAGAAGGATGTCCGACTTATGATCGTAGAAGTCATTAATTCTTTTTTCTAACTCTCTTTCATTCATCTGACCATGCGTCACACTGATTCTGGCCTGTGGCACAAGTTTTTTTAGATATATTTCATGTTCTTCAATGTCATGAACCCGGTTATGGACGTAATAAATTTGTCCACCACGAGAGAGTTCTTTTTCGATGGCAGCCTTTAGGGTCAGGTCATCTGATTTAATGATGTAGGTTTTTATTGACTGTCGTCTTGGGGGAGCTGTTTGAATGAGAGAAAGATCACGAATTCCCAAAAATGAAAGTTGAAGGGTTCGAGGAATTGGTGTCGCTGTCATAGTAAGTACATCAATACCGGATCGAAGAACCTTCAACTTCTCTTTGTGACCAACACCAAAACGATGTTCTTCATCAATGACGAGAAGTCCAAGATCATGGAATTCTAACTTATCAGATAGAACGGCATGGGTACCAATCAGGATATCAATCTTTCCTTCTTGAACCTTTTCCATTACTTTCGATTTTTCCTTGGTAGATTTAAATCGAGAAATGAAATCAATATTCACAGGAAAATTTTCAAATCGTCTTTTGAAAGAATGGTAATGTTGAAGAGCAAGTACTGTTGTTGGTACTAAAATGACAACTTGTTTTTTATCCAAAACGGCTTTCATTGCCGCTCTCATGGCCACTTCTGTTTTTCCAAATCCAACATCGCCGCATACGAGACGGTCCATTGGATGCTGCTGTTGCATATCTTCGAGAACATCAATGATTGCTTTTTGTTGATCAGGTGTTTCTTCAAAAGCGAAAGAGAGTTCGAACTCTTTAAACATGTGATCAGGTGGAGAAAAGGGAAATCCACCACTGAGTTTTCTTTCGGCCTGAAGTTTTAAAAGATCAAAAGCAAGTTTTTTGACAGAGTTTCTCGCCTTCTGTTTAAGTTCATTAAATTTTTTTGATTTAAGTGATGCAACCTTTAGTCCAGATGAGGCATCAGCATGTTTTTGAACTAAATTTAATTTATATACAGGAACATAAACTTTATCGTTATCTTCATAAAGGATAACGAGATAATCGCTTTGTTGATCTAAGGCCTGTAAAGTTTCTAGCCCTTTATAAATCCCTACACCAAAATCTCTATGAATAACGAAATCATTCATTTTGAGAGTGGCGAGCTGTTCTGCAAAAAGATCTTTGTTGCTGGCCTTAACCTGTTTGGTTTTTTTCTTTTTTACCGAGAAAAAGTCAGCTTCGGATAGGACAAAGATATTTTCATTTTTATAATAAAAACCTTCTTCCAGTTTTCCATATAGAAAATGAAGTCTCTCTCCAATTGAGGTTAGACCATTTTCTTCCAGAAGGTACTGCAGTTCTTGTCGTGCATTTTCTGAACGGTAACTAACGACAAGATGACCATGAACCTTGAGCTCACTTTTTAAAAGTTTGAGAGCCGCTTTAATGTAGTCAAATTTATTTTCAGGAATTTCTCCCTGGACCCGGAGTCTTGTTTGTATGTGAGACTTCATTTTTTCCAAATTTAAATGAAGCTCACCATCAAAAGGGGTATCTAAATTAACAGTGACATCAAGCTGATCGACTTCAATAATTTTAAAAGAAGTCTTGGGCATATTTTTTGAATAGAAAGACTCTGGTCCAGGTACTACCGATGAACTTTCTACATCTTCAGCAAGGGTTTCAAAATCCTCCTGCTGCTGAGCAAGGAACATATCAAAAGTATTTTGTCCGTTATCAGAATTAATGAAAGTCAGCTTGGTATTATTGGGAAGAAAATCAAAAAGATTTTGAGGTTCACTAAAAAAGAGAGGAATGAATAGTGGATAATTATCAAAAAGTTGACCCTCACCCATTCTTTTGAAAAGTTCTTTTCTGGCCTCATACTTATTTTTAAAAGCGGGTTGGGCCTGCGGAATTCTTGAACGAAGCTGGGTGATAAAAGGTTCGTTACTTAAAAATCCAGGTCCAGCAATGAGGGCCACCTCATTAAAAGTAACATCTCTATTTGTTTTTTGAGTTTCTATTTCAATGCCGAACATTTCTTCAATTAGGTCGTCAAAATAATGGAGTCGAATAGGCGGATGAGCGATAGGATAAATATCAAAAATTTCGCCGCGTCGAGAAAAAGTTCCAGGCTCTTCGATTGTACTTGAGGGAAAATATCCCATTTTGGTTAAACGCATGGCTAAATCATACGGAGAGATGATGTCGTCCCGTTTTATACTAAAGGAATTTTCTTTAAAGAAAGTTTGTTGAGGCCCAAGCAAAAGAGAAGCTTCCCACGTGGTTACAATAATCATGGGTGAATTTTTTTGTAACTGCTGTAGTACTGACCATCGTGCTAATAAAGCAGTTTCAGACGTAAGGATGCTGCTATATAGAGAGTGATTGTGCCCTGGATAAAAATATGTATGTGGCAAGTGCCTCAGTGCTTCAAAAACATCTTCAGCCTCATCATTATCAGAACAAATCATAACGTGTGTTGTGTCAAAAACTTGTTTGGCAAAATAACTACCCGCAAGAAGACACCATTGATTTGGTGAAATTCCCTTGAAGGAAATTTTATTTAAGTTCTGGTTCCAGTATTGGAGCTTACCGGAAATGGCACTAAATAATGTCACGTGTAAACCTGAGGAAAAAAGTTTGTATTCATTTTCATTTTCATTCTTATCACCAAACAAAATAACATCTTTCCTATTTTCAACATCTTTTGTATCTTAAAACTACTTTTCTTCGTTTTTAAAGCACTGGAGATTGTTCATGATACCAGCAAAATTCGATGGCTTGATGCCAGTTGTTATCCTTATGGCTGTTGCTGTTCTACTTTTTTTAGGTGGACACTTCGTTTCAGTTTTACTTGCTCCCAAAAAACCCTCTCATCTCAAATCTACTCCTTACGAGTGTGGTGAGCAACCCGTTGGTTCAGCTTGGTCGATGTTCAACGTTCGTTTTTACGTCGTTGGTCTCATCTTTATCATTTTTGATGTGGAATCTGTACTGATGTTTCCAGTAGCTTCCATTTTTAAAGAGATGAATGAAATGGGTCACGGCGGATATGCTTTAATTGTGTTTTTAAGCTTCATTTCCATTCTCATTGAGGGAATCGCCTACTGTTGGAAAAAAGGCGATCTTGATTGGGTTAAATCTTACCAAGTTTCACTCAAGCAAAATAATAAATAAGGTCTTGATATGAATCAAACAGTTGTTAGTTATCTTTCGCAGTATGAGTTTTATGATCATTTGTTGGCATTTTTTGGAAACAATCAAGGCCTACTTTCTTTTGTGATCTATATGATCTTCATTCTCATTATCGTTACAATGTGCGCCACAATCGGTGGTCTTGGCACATATGCTGAACGTAAAATTTCAGCAGATCTTCAACAACGAGTAGGTCCTAACCGCGTAGGTCCTTACGGACTTTTACAATTCTTAGCCGATGGTGTGAAGATGATGACTAAAGAAGACATCATGCCTTTCACGGCCGACAAATTTCTTTTTTATCTTGCTCCACTTTTAGCTTTAGTCGGCGTTTTTTCTACTCTTGCTGTTCTTCCATTCTCAAGTGGATTTGCGTTAGCTGATTTAAATGTAGGGGTATTTTATCTTATAGCCATTTCTTCACTTGTTGGAGTTGCCGTTTTCTTGGGTGGATACGCATCTAATTCAAAATGGTCCATGCTTGGTGGTATGCGAGGGGCTTCACAAATTATTTCTTATGAAATCCCTGTAACTTTATCAGTTCTTGCCATTACTCTTTTGGCGGGAGGGATGAGTTTTGGAACAATCGTTGGTCAACAAAAGGGCCTTCCTTTTAACTGGTTTATTTTTCATAACCCTTTTGCCTTTTTGGCATTTTTTGTTTTCTTTACAGGGGCCCTTGCTGAAACTAACCGTGCTCCATTCGATTTGCCTGAAGCAGAATCAGAGCTCGTTTCTGGATACCATACAGAGTATACAGGAATGCGTTTTGGATTTTTTGCTTTAGCCGAGTACATCGAAGTATTTGTTGTTTGTGGAGTGGCAGCAGCTTTGTTCCTAGGTGGATCAAGTCTTCCATTTAATATCAGCTTTGATATTCTTCCACTTCAGCTTCTTGAATTTATTATCTTCATGACAAAAACGCTCCTATTATATTACGTGGTGATCTGGATCCGCTGGACCCTTCCACGTCTTCGAGTAGATCAGCTCATGTCGATTTGTTGGAAATATCTTACACCGATGGCCATCCTTAACTTGGTTGGATGTTCGATCTGGATAGTTGTTTTCAATGGTAAATCTATTGCCGAACTCATCTTCGGCGGGCACTAAGGAATTAATTATGTTTATGCAATTACTCTTTGGTCTTTCAGCACTTCTCACCCTAAGTGGAGCGATTGCTGTCCTAGTCACTAAAAATATCATGCATGCATGTATCTTTTTATTGGCTTCTCTTATTGGAATAGCGGGTCTTTATGCGACTTTGGGAGCAGACTTTGTCGCCGTGACCCAGATTATGGTTTATGTAGGAGGGATCGTAATACTTATGATCTTCGCCGTTATGTTAACTGGCGGTAAGGATTTCGTATCTCGTGCTCAAAACCTTTTAGGTCTTGCTCCATCAATGGGAAATAAGTGGACCTACACCGTGGGTCTTCTTGTCTCACTTGTCTTCTTATTAACAAATGTAAAATTAATTAGCAGTATTGTGAAATCTCATCCGGCCAAAACATTTGGTAATGAATTTCCATCAACTGTTAATCAGCTTGGACACCTTTTAATTAAGGATCATGTTCTGGCCTTTGAATTATCTTCAGTTCTTTTATTGGGTGCTCTGGTTGGTGCAGCGATGATCGCTCGCCCACGTAAGCAATAAGTGAGTCAAATATGATGAGCCTAGCTTCTTATTTAATCATTTCTCTTGCTCTGTTTGTCATCGGTTTGGCCGTGATGCTTTCTCGCAAAAGTATTGTTGCCATTCTTTTGGGGATTGAGTTGGTTTTAAATGCCGCAGCATTGAATTTTGTGGCTTACTCTCGTTACGTGACGAATAATCTTGATGGACATATTTTTAGTCTTTTCATCATTGTTATTGCAGCAGCTGAAGCAGCTGTGGGTTTAGCGATTGTTATTCGCTTTTTCCAAATTAAAGAAACTATTCATATTGATGAAGCTACTCAGTTAAGAAACTAAGGGTCGTATTATGGAATATACAGTTGGAAGTATTGCGCCGATTTTCCTTGCCCCAGTAATAGCGTTTGTTATTAACGCTTTTTTTGGGAGAAGGTTACCTCGCCAGGGTGATTGGTTAGCAGCATTCAGTATTTTTGTCTCGTTTATATTTTCTGCACGCATTTTCTCAGATTTTATCTTTGGAAAATTTGCGACAGATTCTTATGTTCACAAGACTTTCACATGGTTTGATCTTTCTTATGGAACTCAAATCTTTAAAGTGGATATGGGAATTTACATTGATAACATGGCAGCCATCATGTTGCTAATGGTCTCAGGAGTAGCCTTCCTTATCCATGTTTTCTCAACTTGGTATATGGAGCATGATGAGAAGCACGGCCGTTTTTTCATTTTCCTTCCTTTATTTACATCTGCGATGTTGGGTCTCGTTCTTTCTGATAATCTATTTTCGCTTTTTATCTTTTGGGAAATTATGGGATTTTGCTCATACTCCCTAATCGGTATTTATAATAAGAAAGAAAAAGCAGGAGATGCTTCAATTAAAGCTTTCATGACCACACGTGTGGGTGATGTTTTCCTTCTCTTGGGAATTGTTGCATTGTGGATGACGATTGGAAGTGTGAGCTATGTTGATATCTATGCAGCAATAGCCGAGGGTAAATTTGCTGGTCAAACTGTTCTTGGAATTTCACTTGCGACATTCGCAGGTGTTTGTATCTTCCTTGGAGGAATGGGTAAGTCGGCACAGTTCCCCCTTCACGTTTGGCTTCCAGATGCGATGATGGGACCAACTCCGGGATCTGCTCTTATTCATGCAGCAACCATGGTTGCCGCGGGAGTTTATTTATCTCTAAGAATGTACCCTCTCATGGTTTTGGGAGATATCACCTGGTTCATTGCAGTGATCGGTGCCATTACTGCTTTTGGAGCCGCCACTATCGCACTTGTACAAACAGATATTAAGGCGGTACTTGCTTTTTCAACTATTTCTCAGCTTGGTTATATGATGATAGGTGTAGGAGTTGGTTCTTACAACGCTGCATTCATGCACTTGATAACTCACGCTGTTTTCAAAGCTTGCCTATTCCTTTCAGCTGGCTCTGTGATTCACTCAGTTCACGAACAAGAAATGCCGAAGCTTGGTGGACTTAGAAAACATCTTCCTTATACATTTTTTGCAATGATGTGTTGTACTCTTGCCATTGCTGGGATTCCATTCTTCTCAGGTTTTGTTTCTAAAGACAGAATTCTTGGAGATGCTCTTTATTTTGGTTTCATGTCGGGTCAACACCCCCTTATGGCCATAGTTCCTATCTTGGGATTTGCTGGTGCAGGGTTAACGGCATTTTATATGTTCCGTATGATGTTCCTCACATTCTTTGGTGAAAATCGCTCTCAGCAATCTCATAATGATCATCATCACGGCCATGGGCACAAAGCCGGGAGTCACGGTCATGGACATGATGCTCACGAAATTCACGATGAACATTTAGATTTTAGATCAAACGTACCCCTTCTTATTCTTACTCTGTTTACACTTGGTTTCTGGTACGCCGGAACATTGACTGGTCAAAGTTTTGGTAATGTTTTCGGAAAGAAAAAAGAATGGTTTAAGATTCTTGTGGAAGCACCGAAAGTTGAAAAATTTGTTAATAAACCGAGACAACAATTCTCGGGTGTTGATTCAAGAGATAAAACAGAATTGTTACCAGCTGAATACCACCACCAAACTGGTTACGCTGGTCCAAATCCCAATGAACACAAAATACACTCTGCCCATACCATCGGGGCGATTCTTTCAATTATCATCGCATTCGCGGGCGTGTTTTTGGCTTTCTTGATGTATATCAAACGTGTGGTTAAACCCTGGTCTGATACGTTCCAAGGAATTACGACAGTACTTAAAAATAAATATTATATTGATAACCTTTACGTCGACATCATTATTAAAAAAGGTCTACTAGGGTTTAATCGAGCTTTGGCCTGGTTTGATATGGGAGTTTACGATCGTTTTGCTGTTGATGGTTGGGCCCATGTAAACCGAGTTATTTTTAAAGCATCTAAATGGTTTGATAATGTTGTTGTTGATGCTATCGGGGTTGACGGAACAGGCGTCGCAGTTAATTTATTTAATCTTGTTTTAAGAATTTTTCAGTCTGGGGAGATACAGTTTTACTTCGTCATGCTGATCACGGTTCTTGCGAGTTATATTTGGACATTAAAGATTTAGTTTTTTTATTTATAGAGAGAGGTTCGTTGTGAACGGAATACTGAATTGGATTTTATGGTTGCCGGTGATTGGGATGGTGGGAGTTCTTCTTACGCCTAAATCTAAAGAAAACGTTATACGTTATGTGACGTTAGCCACGACGGCATTGACCTTACTTTTAACGATAGTTCTCTATCTTAAGTTCGACACTTCAACAGCTGCAATGCAGTTTGTAGTGAAAGTCCCCTGGATTGAACAGTTCCATATCAATTACTCGCTAGGTATTGATGGAATTACTCTTCCGATGACGTTTCTAAACGCTCTATTGTTCTTCATATGTACTTTATCGTCTTGGACAGTTCATAAGTCGATTAAGGGTTATTTTGCTCTCCTTCTTATGCTTCAATCGACAGTATTCGGAGTTTTCTTTTCTTTAGATTTCTTTCTTTTTTATGTTTATTGGGAAGTGATGCTTCTTCCAATGTTCTTCCTTATTGGAATCTGGGGTGGAGAAAATAGAGAATATGCAGCAATTAAGTTCTTCCTCTATACTTTTTTCGGATCGATCTTTATGCTTGTTGGTATCATTGCTCTTTACTACGCGAGTGGTAAGGGTGTTGATTCTTTCAGTATCCTTGCCCATCAAGGTGGTAAGTTTACCGAGTTAACTGTGGATATGTTTGGCCATACCTTCTCATTTGAGAAAATTTTCTTTTGGTTCATGTTCCTTGGATTTGCGATTAAGGTTCCTGTATTTCCTTTTCATACCTGGTTACCACACGCTCACGTGCAGGCGCCTACCGCAGTTTCAGTTATCCTTGCAGGCGTATTGCTTAAAATGGGAACATACGGCTTTTTAAGAATTGCATTCCCTATTTTTCCATCAGCAGCGGTTCAATATTCCAACGTTATTGCCATTTTAGGATTGATCTCAGTTATCTACGGGGCCTTCTGTGCCATGGCCCAGGACGATGTTAAAAAACTTGTTGCTTACTCTTCAGTTTCACATATGGGTTTTGTAATGCTTGGACTTTCTGCGATGACAGTTCAAGGCATGAACGGCGCTGTTCTTCAGATGTTTAATCATGGTACCTCTACGGCGATGATGTTTTTACTCATTGGAATTCTTTATGAGCGCTCACATCACCGCTGGATTGTTAAGCCGGATGGTTCAAAAGGTTTTGGCGGACTTTATACAAAACTTCCGAAATTTTCAGTGGTTTTCATCATTGGTATGTTCGCCTCTCTGGGTCTTCCCGGGCTTTCAGGGTTTATTTCTGAAGCCCTCATTTTCTTAGGGATCTACCAGAAATTTACTACCATCACAGTAATTGCAGTTGTGGGTCTTTTAATTGGTGCAGCTTACCTCTTGTGGATGTTCAAAAGAATGTTCTTCGGTGAAGTTAATCCAGATTGTGAAAAGTATGAAGATATGAATGCGAGAGAGGTTTTTTACATGATCCCTCTTTGTATTTGTGTCATTTTCTTTGGAATTTTTCCAAGCCCCCTTCTTAATGTGATGAAGGTTTCTGTGGGGCAGTTGGTTGATCTTTTAGCGAAGTTTTAAGCGAGGTCGTTTGTGATACAGCAGTTACTAGAGTTTTTGAGCTTCTATATACCTGAAGTCATTTGCATCGCGCTTATGACGACTCTGCTTTTAGCAGAGTCAACGGTTAAAGAAGAGCATGGAAGTCGCGATAAGATTTATTCATATGCCTTAATTGTTTTGGGCATTACACTTATTTTCTTATTTCAAAATCTTTCAAAAGCTCCGGTAAATATTTTCCATAATGCTGTTACCATTGATCCTTTCAGTACACTGGTCAAGATCATCATGGTTCTGGGAACAATGGGCGCCATTTATCTTAGCCGCTCATCAAAAGATATTTACACAAATTTAAAATCTGAATTTGCGATAATGGCCGTTGGTGTACTTATTGGGGGCATGCTTTTAGCTTCTGCTAATAATATGCTTACTCTTTATTTGGGAATTGAAACTCTTTCCATTCTTTCGTATGTGATGAGCGCATTTAAGCGGGACGAATCAACTTCGGCTGAAGCTGGTTTGAAATATGCTCTTTACGGTGGATTATCGGCAGGAGTGGCTCTGTATGGAATGAGTCACCTTTATGGAGTACTCGGTTCCATCCAGTTTGTTGAAATGATGCCGAAACTTGCAACCCTTCAGGGTCTCGACGTTGCCATAACCTCAGTATCATTCCTTCTATTTTTTGTGGGTATTGGTTATAAGATTTCTTGTTTTCCCTTTCATATGTGGACACCGGATGTTTATCAAGGATCACCGATTCCTGTAACAGCGTTCTTTTCTATTGTTCCAAAGATTGCTGGTCTGGCTGCATTAGTAAGAGTTTCTATGATTTTCTTTTCTGGAAATTCAATTTTTGCTGTATCTTGGATCGGACTTATGTTGGTAATCGCTGCCATGACAATGACAGTTGGTAACGTAACAGCTATTGGACAATCCTCAGTAAAAAGACTATTGGCCTTCTCCTCTATAGGTCATGTTGGAATGATGATCCTTGGTGTGGTTGTTTTAAACAACGATGGAATTAGGGCGATCCTTTTTTACGGAATCACTTACCTATTCATGACACTGATTGCTTTTTATATTACATCCCATCTTTCAGACATGTATGGTTCAGACTCAGAAGATGTGTTCCGCGGTTTAATTTACAAACACCCAGTAATGGCAATCGTTATGGCCGGAGTACTTTTCTCTCTTGCCGGTATGCCACCATTTAGTGGATTTGTGGCCAAGTTTAATATCTTCTCTGTAATCATTGAGAAAAAATATTATGGCATGGCACTGGTTGCAGCGATTAACTCAGTTATTTCACTTTATTATTATATGAAATTAGCGAAGACGATGATTTTTGGGCAAGCAGACGGGACGGAACAAATTCTTGGTTTTACGAAAGCAAATCAAGCTGTGATTGTTGCCCTATTTGTTCCAGTTCTTTTCTTGGGAATCTTCTGGGAAAAAGTAATGTTGATCTCGGGCAACGCAACGATTTTTATCAAATAAATAACCAAAAAGGGGGCCCTCGCTCCCTTTTACTTTCCTCCACTATAAATTCAAAAATCCTTTATAATAAACTGTATGACCACGTATCGTCTAAGGCTCGGCAATGGTCGGGTGATTGGTCCGTTTTTGTTAAACCAACTGCACGAACTCAAAAGCAAAGGTCACATTACGGGCAAAGAAGAGGCTCAAGTTTTTCCAACTGGAAGTTGGGCACCTATTGTTTCGTTTGATTTTTATCAAGAATTAATGATTGAAAATAAAACCGAAGTGTTATCAATACCAAAAGAAGACACATTTTTTATTGATCTCACTCAGTTTAGAAATAACAAAAATAAAAAAGAAATCGATGCTGCGGAGATTGGGCTACACGTACCTACAGAGGAGCTCACCTCAACGATGCAAATGTCTTCGAGTCGGTTAGACATTGAGCTGGATAATAAAAAAGACACTGAGGATTTGAAAGAGATCGAACAAGTAACAGGAGAAGGGAAAACAGAGGTAACAGAAACGGATGCTGGAAATAAAACGATTATTAACCCAGTTGCACAACAAGAAATTGAAAAACTTCGCCGGTTACAGAAAGCAGAAAAAGAAAAGAGACTAGAAGAAGAGGAAAAGTTTCGTATCGCAGAAGCTCAAAGACAGATTGAGGAAGAAGAACAAAAATCAATTGTTCCCGTGGATGAGTCAACACAAATGATCCAGTTAGATTCTTTTAAAAATGAACTTTTGGTTCAGGCCGGCAAAGAAGACATCAAAATAGTTAAAGAAGAAAAAGAATTTAGGAAAAAAAGAAGACAACAGGAAAGAGAGTCAGAATCAGAATCAGAGTCGGAAGAAGAAGAGGACGAGAAAGAGATAGGAAACAAAAAAAAGAAAAAACTTATTGTTTTTATGGCAGTAGCTCTCGTTCTTTACGTTAATCTATTTCCGGAAGATGAAAAACCTAAAAACGCTGCTTTTGTCGCTTTAGCACCAGATATTCAATTTCCCATTCCGTTTGATAAAGCCGATAAGAAAAAATCAGAAGTAGAATTCAATACCGGAAAAACAAATTTCTCTGATGGTTCTTATTCAAGTCTAGTGAAGGCTGGGATTCATTTCAAAAAGAGTTATGAAAATGATTTAGAAAATATACAAGCATTAAACATGATGGTTAGAGTCTACGCAGAAGAAGTGAAGCATACTCAGAATAAATCAGAAGACACCCAGACAATTTTTAATATTATCCAGAGTAAAAGACCTTTTTTATTACAAAACCCAAATGGTGTTATTGGTCTAAGTTTATTTTATTCTAACATTGGTAAACACGAAGCCGCTGCAGATACGATCGCGAAGTATCTCAAGATGAAAGATAAAGAGATAACTCCCGATCTTTTTGCTACCTATCTTAATGCCCTTATGAAAACGGGAAAGATTGATTTGGCCAAACAGTTTTATGTGCCACTTGAAAAAACGCCTGAAAAAAGTAGATACGTACTGAGATCACTCATAGATTACTCACTTCTTAATCAAGATGCTGAGACGGTGCATGTTTTAATAGACGATGGTATTAAAAGATTTCCCAGCCTTGCATATTTTCCTCTGAAAAAAGCGGAGCTATTTATTAAAGAGAAACAGGTTTCTCAAGTTGAGCCTCTGTTAGAAATTATCAAGAAACTTAACTTTGAATCAAATAATTCAACATATGCCAGATATCTTGAGACGAAAGGCTTAATGATGGCCTTTAAGGGAGAAGTTAAGCCAGCGACTGAAATTCTTAAAAAATCCCTGAGAATTGAGGATTCAAATGAACTTAGAATGAAACTGGCGGACTTACAAACGACCGGTGGATTTGCCCTTGAAACTGATAAACTCATTTCAGAAAGTAAGGCCATCCGTTATCTCTTGGAGAGCCAGGATTTTTTTAGTAAAAGAAACTATGAGTTCGCTCTAAGTGCAGCGATAAAAGCCGTTGATGCATATCCGGGCCATATTCCTGCGGAACTTTTTTTGGCAAAAATTCAAATGAAGCTGGGACTTGCCGAGCAAGCTCTCAAAACACTAATCGATCTACAAAAGAAGTATCCAGACAATAAAGACATCAACTTTGCACTTCTTGAAGGCTATATTGACACATATAAGTTTCATGCAGCGGCAAACCAAATTAGCATCATATCATCTAGCGATTTAAGGCAGTCCCCAGAGTATGCTTCTTTAAACGCGAAACTCTATATTAGAAAATCGGACTCACTCCAGGCAATCTCCTGGCTTAAAACAGCCATCAATGCAGACCCATTAAATGATAGAGACATGTTTTATCTCGCAGAAATATTAACAAAACGTGCAAACTTTGATGCAGCTAAAATTTATATTAATAAATGTATTGAACTAGATCCAACTAATCCCGATTACCGAATAGCCTATGCGAAGACAGTTTACGAGACTCAAGATGACTTAGCGGCAATAGGATATTTATTAGGGCTTGAGACTGATTTTGAACAAAACCCTAAGATCATGTCTGAAATAGCAATCTTCTACTATCGAGCAGGAAGAATAAAAGATTTTCAAGATTATAAGAAAAAAATTGAGAGTTTACCAACCAAAGATAAATCACTTTATGAATTCTTGATCAAAGCTGCCTTACTTGATGAAAACTACAATGACGTGCCCAAATTAGTTGAACAACTATTGGCCATTGAGCCTGGTGATATCGAAAGCATGATGACAGCAGGCCGAGTTCTATTTGAAAATGGTAAATTAGCCGAAGCGGCAGTTTGGTTTAAACGCATTCAGAAAAAGCTCTCCACGTATCCAAAAGTTCAGTATTACGTAGCAAAAATTAAGTTTTTGGCTGGAGAAATTGATAATCCCAAAGACAATCTAGGAGAAGAAAAAAAAGACGAAGATGGTAAAGTGGTTTTAGGGGCCCTAAACACAATCCTTGATGACATTAAGGCTAATGGCGAAAATGATGCAAGCTTAGTTCTTTTAGCGGAGATCTACATCAAACAGGATAAACTTTTGGAAGCTGAGAATATGTTGAAAAAGGCTCAAAAAATTAATCCTAAATCCTATGATGCTCTAGTAGGACTAGCCGAACTCAGCACAAAGCGGAATAACTTCGACTTGGCCCTAGATCTTTACAAAAAAGCCATGAGAGAAAAGAATGATGACCCTTCGATACATAAAAAAACAGGTGATGTTTATCGACTTCTAGGTCAAGGTGCTCTGGCCATGGAATCCTATAAAGTATATCTTGAGATGAATCCTGAAGCTTCGGATAAAGGTCAAATAGAGTCCTATATTAAAATGATGGAATAGGTGTCCCATGTTAGATGTGAAAAGAATTGAAACAGATTTTGAGTCAGTAAAAAAGAACCTTAGTAACAGAAATTTTGATACTTCTGTTCTTAACGAAATCCTTGATCTTAATCAAAAAAGAAAAGCGCTTACAACTGCTTCTGAAACAAAAAAAGCAGAAATCAATAAATTGTCCCGTGAAATCGGTGAGCTGAAAAAAAATAAACAAGATGCCACTGATCCCATGTCCAAGGTGGCAGAGTTTAAAACTGAAATGGACAAAGAGGCCAAGGAGCTTGATGCTGTTCAAGAAAAACAGCACAATCTTCTCCTGAATATCCCAAATTTGTTGGATGTTTCTACCCCTATAGGTAAAGACGAAAATGACAATATAGAGGCCAAACGTTGGGGAACTCCCCGCCAGTTTGATTTTGTACCAGTGGATCACGCTGACATAGGTGAAAAACTAGGTATGCTTGATTTTGAAATTGCAGCGAAAATTACCGGTGCTCGTTTTGTTGTTTATAAAGCAGGCCTCGCTCGTCTTGAAAGAGCATTGATTAATTTTATGATCGACCATCATTTAAGTAAGGGTTTTACTGAAATGATGACTCCTTTTATCGCTCACGAGCGCTCTTTGATTGGAACAGGAAACCTTCCCAAGTTTAGAGACCAGTTATTTAAACTTGAAGATACTGACTGGTACCTCATCCCTACTTCTGAAGTGACACTCACAAATCTTAAACGTGAGCAGATCATTGAAGAATCTGAATTCCCGTTTTTATATGCCGCCTATTCACCTTGTTTTCGTTCTGAGGCTGGCTCTCATGGAAAAGATGTGAAAGGCCTTATCAGGATGCATCAGTTTAACAAAGTAGAGATGGTGGCAATCTGTGCTCCCTCATCCTCAATGGCCATTCATCAAACGATGATTGATAGCTCATGCGAAATTTTACAAAAATTAAACCTTCCCTACCGGGCCCTTAATCTATGTTCAGGAGACATTGGTTTTGCATCGCAGAAAACCATTGATCTTGAAGTATGGGTACCAAGTCAAAATAAGTACCGTGAGATTTCATCGATATCTAACTGTGGAGATTTTCAGGCCCGTCGTGCCAACATTCGTTTCCGTAATAAAGAAGGCAAACTGGAGTTTGCACATACGCTTAATGGATCAGGCCTGGCCGTTGGTCGAACCGTGGTAGCCATTCTTGAGAATTACCAGCAGAAAGACGGTTCAGTGCTTATCCCTGAAGCGCTGTGGCCATATATGGGTGGACTTAAAGAGATCCGCAAATAGCGATTGTCTTTTGAAACCTTTTTTCTTATATTGAAAACCCTGTGGAGGACTGGCCGAGTGGTTTAAGGCAACAGTTTTGAAAACTGTCGTGGGTTAACGCCTACCTGGGGTTCGAATCCCTAGTCCTCCGCCATCTTTTAAATTCGTCGTTTTGATCTGTTAAACCTACACGGAGACGTGGGTGAGTGGTTTAAACCACACCCTTGCTAAGGGTGCGATCCCGAAAGGGATCCATGAGTTCAAATCTCATCGTCTCCGCCATTTTTTGAACCCGTAATCACATTTAGATTATTGAAATTGCCCGGTTTTATGCCGGGCTTTTTTATTTTTGGCGTTTGAAAGGTTCAGAAGTTAGCTTTTAGATTTTTTTGGAAGATATTTTTTAAGTATTTTTATAATTAGTTCTTTATTTGAATAGCTTTTGTTTTTTATGTGACTCTCTAAGCTTTTTAGATCTAAGGATTCACCATTTTTAATAAAAATTATTTTCTTTGAAGTTTTTCCTACACCAACAATTATTTTATTATCTAGCGTTTCACTGACCCCGGACTCTTCATTTATATATTGAAATGTGATTGATATCTGATTACTTATTGGATCGGTACTTAAAACAAAATATTCAGGTATAAGATATGGGGACAAAGTCTTGTTGCCGGTACTATCTTCTCCTAATTCTTTTATTTCAACTTTAATTCGGTTGATACTCATTTGTTGGCTCCATTAAATACACTTAAACTTTTAGCGATTTCAAAAATTTGAGCATTAGTAATGCTGTGTTTGTTAATAGTATCTGCGACTAATACTCCGAATTTATTTCCATCTGTATTAAAAACACAAAAGGCAATATAGTGTTTACTCTTTTGATTTAGGCTATTGAAGTTTTTTTCAGTAATTCGAGTTTTTTGACAATACTCAATCTTGTTTAAAGGATTTAGATTTTTACGAGTAATCGTTTGTGCTGGTTTACACCATGCTTCTCCAGCAATTCCATTATTTGGAATTTCACTATCACCATCTATTTTAAAAGAGGTAAGAGATTTTTGAAATCGACCACTTCTATTTGTAATTACAAGATAATCTGAAAACGGTGAGTAAAATTCGAATTTCCAACGAAGCATTCTAAAAAATATCCATCTAGACTTAACAGTAAAAAAGGTGAGTCTATTGAAATCATCTTGGTTTGGTGAATTCGAAGTGAATAATTCTTTATGAAAACGATTAATCACAAACCGTTGTGCATCTTTAATTTGACTGCTTTTAGATTGTAAGTACCAATCAATAAAAAACGACACTGTAAATATAACCACAACAACCCATGGTAGATGAGTTGCAATTAATGTTGGAATAATTTTTGAGCCGAGAATGGATTCATGTTTCTGAAGCCATTCACCCCAAAATAAATCTTTAGTTATACCGGTAATTGCAGCCAGAAAAATAAGGATCTTTGAAATCACTTTCATGGATAAATTTTAAGCCATTAATCTTTGGAGGGGAAGTGATGGACCATTGTGTTGCTTCGCTGGCCTTAAATATGGAATAGCTTTTAATGATTTTGCAAAATTTTTAAAAGTTTCTATAGCAGTATCATTTGATGAGGGAACAACCTTGATAACAATTTTTGAATTATCATTCTGGGCCAATATATAGTCTTCCTTTCCATCTGGAGAGGGAATAATTCGGGTGTCCCACCCACTGAACTGGAGTGTAGAAATTAACTCCTCTAGCACTGTGTCAGTTTCGTAATTATTTCCCATTTTTACCTCAATCCCAATTTAATAGTAGCACGGATATGATGTAAAGGCATGCGTCGCGTTAACGCTGCTAATATTTCCATATTTACTAGAATGGTAGCGTAAGACTTAAAAATGATTTTGTCAAATAAAAATTATTTGGCCATGCGTCTACCATTCAACGTCTCTCGCCTTAATCTCTCTCATTAATCCTTCATAAGTGTGAAGGTACTTATTGTGTACCTTTTCTGAGCTATGGCCTAACCATTGCATAGTTAGTTCCTTGTCCCCTGTCTTACCATGCAGGAACGTTCCCCTACTATGTCTACAGCAATGCCACGATCGATATCTTAGATTAGTGTTCTCAAATCCTTGCTTGAGTCTAAGCATTGATGATGTTTGTGAGATATTTTCAAACAGGAGATAGTCTGACTTATTGTCTGATTTTGAATCCTTATTTTTCCAACTATGAAACGCGTTTTTGGCACGTCTCGATAGAATGTCCCATAACTCTTCATTTACGATGGGAATAACACGCGTATTACGCTCATTGATCGCCTTCTTCATTTTTAATGGTTTTCTAAGAACTTGTTCATTTTCATTTCGAACAATTGATTTCGATCCATCATTATCTGGCTGAGATGAGAGCGTAATAAACCCAAAATAACGATACAGATGATCTTCCGGTATATTTGGTGAGTCTGTATGAAATATCAAATTACGCCTAAGTAAGTTCTTAAACGAATCACAAGTTATCTCGCCTTTATATATATCCGCCAAAGATAGGCCTAGTCCTTCATTGAAGCGCATTCCCGTCCAAAACATGAGCAAGAAGTATTCGGCTTCGTTTTGGTATCCAAGCTCTAATAACTTTTTATATACGATCCAGCTTTCCTCTTCACTGATTACATCATCTATCGTTTTTTCGTTCAGCTTTGATTCATCAAACGCGTCACAGACATGATACATCTGAATAATGCCATCCTGTTGAAGATGCTTCATAAACGTATTTAGTGCCTTTATTGCGTGATTTTTTGAACAATATGATATTTGAATGTTTTTGTTACGAACCAGCATGGCCTCATCCTCAAGCCATATTCTGAATTTGGGATAATCAAGATACCAACCATTAATGTTGTTGTTTTCAGTAGTCTGTAAAAAATATGGTAGAACGTAATATTTGAGATAATGGACATTATTCTTCCATCCATATGGTGATTTACGCTTTTGTTTCTTGGTGTAGTCTTCGAGAAGTTTGGCGAAGTTGTAATATTTCTCCTGCCAACTCATTAGGCGCTTATATCTTTCCTTGGTAGAGTCATACTCAGCTCTTAGCAAACCATCAAACTTATTGGCCTCCTCGATATTTGTTATGTCTTTACCAAAGCGATTAATAATATCATTCTTCTTGAGACGCACATTTTTCTTCACATTATGGTCATAGACCAAGAACGAATAATAAGTTTTACCTGCTTTATCTTTTTTCTGAACGTAAGACATTGATCCTCCATAAAGTTAAGACGAGTTCATAAGTCGTCAACTTCATCCTACAAATCCAGTCAATACCTTCAGAGAATCGATCCGTTTTCTTTTAAATCGCACGATATGTAATAGCGAGTGGTAGTTATTTTAGTGTGTAAAAGATATGGGGAGATTTATCTATGATAGAGATTTGTTTAATCTAATGAAGTTAAAATTCAAATCTAGCGCCTACACTTGCGCTTAAAGCGCTCTTGTTATCTTTAAAGTAATGTCTCGGCTCAACTTCTATAAACAACATCTTGCCGTATCTAACCCCTAATCCAGCGTAAGCAGAGTTGTATTGATAATTCTTATCGATCGTATTGAGGCCGACGCCAAAATTATTATAATTATACTGAGTCGATTTATAGCTTATTGTTAAGTATCCAACATTGGGCGAGAAAGTAAAATCCTCATGAAGAATAGGTAAACCAACATTTAAGTCGATCCCCTTATGTGAATGATATTGAGTTTCAGATTGAGTATTTGCATCACCCCTGTCTTTTAAAGTTGTTCCTTCTCGTCCGAATAAATAAGATAGGCTTGTTTTTAAAGATACGTTACGCCAAATAGGTAAATCATATTCAAGACCTAAGCCACCTAAAAAAACTGAATCAGCTTCAGACGTATCATCTTTTTTAAGTGGTGTACCTACACCAACTACTTTTATGGTAATTCCCTGTTTTTTTGTCGTATAATCTCTTGCAACATGCTTTAGATACACTAGTTCAGCTTCAACCTTGTCTGCTTTCTTAAATTTAGAAATTTTTTCATCAAGGCTTTCTAGCTTTTCAATTTGAACAAAGTCTTCTTCAAGTTCGGCCAGTTCTTTTTCTTTTTGCCTAATTTGTTTAGCTATGTCGGACTTATTAATTCGAATTGAGGATTTTTTTTGATTAAGAATTGTATATTCCAGGCCACGATAGCAAGAATATTTAGTATCTTCTTTTGTACAATCTGTTCTGAGTGGAGAAATATTGTATGCGTATTCTTTACAGTTGGCTGAATCATTGCAAAACAAATCAAATTCGCGTTTAGCAGCCTTAAGTGAATTTTCTCGAGCTTCCATTAATGAGTCATCTAATGAATGGCCGCATGCATAGAAAGTATCATCCATGGCCCTAGATGCTGCTTCCTTGCAAAGCCAATCTGCGTGACTTTTATTTGTCGTTAAAAAAATGGAAATGATTAGAATGAATAGTTTGGTAAAATACATCGTTATTCTTTACATGATCCGGACTTAAATCTTTTTATCCAGTTTTGTCCACCGGCTAACAAGGTAGTTAGACATACGCCTTTGCCACGTAGTTTATATAGTTCTTGAGCCTGTATCTTACTGAATGAGTGATGAACATATACTACCCCACCATTAAGGTTTCCACATACACCAAGTCCGCCACTCGATGAATTTTCAAATGAGCAAATATATAAACCATTAGGATCATAAAACGCCTCAACAGAGTATTCCTTACCGATTGTCATACCCGTTTCAAATTCCATCTTATAGTTTGAAAATGAGTAGTCGTCTTGAACCGCTGGAGCAGAAGCTTTTTTCAATTCTTCTTCCTCGCTTTTCCTTTCTTGCTCAGAGACTTCATGATGACACTCTTTCTTAAATGTCGGATCGCTTGGAAACGCGAGCGATTGTGTGCATGAATCAAGCTTATATATTTCGGACCGACACTCTGTTTTGTATCTTTTTTCACTCCATTCCAAGGTTCTACTAGGCCGCTTGGTTTCTTTGTTAACAAGTGATAGATAGTCATTGTTTAGAACATGTTTTTTATCATCAATAGATTGAAAAGTTATCGTCCAGCATGCTGGTCCAATTCTAACAATTTCATCAAATTTTGTTTTAAACATTTTAGTTGAGAATTGATGACCCATCTGCTCCATAGATACACGCAAACATTTAATTCGCTCTTCAATAAGGTCCTGACATCTCTTTACAGAGGCAAAGTCAGTTTTAGTATTTTCTGGAAGACCGATCAATGTATTACTTAATTCGTTCGCATACACTGGTGACAAGATGTTAATAAATAAAAAAAGTAATATCCTCATTTAATCCTCTACCTTTTCAATGGTAATTTTATATTGGGTCTTTCCATCCATGAATGTACTCGAAAAAAGAATCAATCGAGATGAGATGGTAGAGTTATCGAACAGTAATTTTTCAATTGGTATGTGGAGATATTGGCTTAATGTTTTAATGTGATGAATATTTTTAGCTGATGGAATAGTACCGTTTACCCATCCATGTAGAACAGATGTAGGAATCTTGC
>Ga0247844_1000980_pt1 | contig 56399 bp, 62 predicted proteins | sample LaCtaG_FD_192421 | JGI IMG/M metagenome (GOLD analysis project Ga0247844, IMG submission 192421) | Freshwater microbial communities from meromictic Lake La Cruz, Castile-La Mancha, Spain - LaCruzMarch201714.5m_1 | ecosystem: Environmental > Aquatic > Freshwater > Lake | place: Spain: Castile-La... | reverse complement strand
GAAGGTTTAGCAACTCCAAAATACTATTCTTGCACTCTCTATGCTAACTATTGACCTTTAAAACCATTATTTTGACCTAATTCCCTGAAAAGTTCACGTTATTTTAAATCTTAACGGCTTGACGGGCAAGGAGTTTCCAATCTCCTTTTTGCTTTTGCCAAACCAATAAAACCGAAAGTTTGGCCGTTCCGGGCTGCCCGTTGTTGTTGGTCGTAGCGGCTAATTTGTGTCGTACAATGGCTACATTACCCGCTATTTTAATGGTTTGGTCGGTCAGATTGATGGTTACAAAATCTGATTCGTTACTTACAATGGCTCGTACAAATTCAGCCTTGTCTTCTATTTTTCCTGCTGAATGTCCGTAGCTTAGGTCATCGGCGGCGATGTTTTCCAAAGCAGTTTTGTCAGCGTCAATCATTGCTTTTTTGAGTGCTTCAACGGCACTTGCTACCGCTGTCTCGTCTTTTGATTGAGCAAAAGCGGTATTAAGTACAGAGAGACAAGTAATAAGTAATAAAGCGAGTATCTTTTTCATATTCAATTAGTTAAAATAAATCACAAAGCAATTTACTATAAATCTACCTGTTTCATTTTAGGTACTAACAGGTGCATGATAACCCAAGCCAAAACATACGCTGCTCCGCAAACGAAGAACATAATGTAATAAGCCGTTTCGATTTGCTTGATGGAACGGTAATAGACAAACATGTTTTTCTGAACCAATGCCGAAAGTAAAATCCCGCCTAATGCTCCAAACATTCCACCAATACCCGTCACCGAAGCGGTAGTGTATTTGGGGAACATATCCGAAACCGTCGTAAAGATATTGGCACTCCATGCCTGGTGAGCGGCAGCGGCAAATCCAATAACGCAAACGGCATACCACATACTCATACTGCCTAAGATTTGAGCAAAAATGATGGGCGAAACGCAAAAGGCATAAATAAGCATGGAAGTCTTACGAGCTCTGAAAACCGGCCAGCCAATTTTTATAAGGTACATGGGTAAATACCCTCCCACAATACTTCCAATGGTTGATAAGGAATACACAACCGCTACCGGTACGGCAATGCCGGTGCCTGAAAGCTTGTATTGACTTTGTAAAAAATCGGGTAACCAAAACAGATAAAACCACCAAATAGGGTCAGTCAGAAGTTTTCCGATGGCAAAAGCCCACGTTTGACGAAAACTTAACAATTTAGCCCAGGAAACTTGGGGTTTGTCAATGTCATTTTTATCAGCGAGTACTTCTGCGGCATCAGAGTGAATGTAATCGTACTCGGCTTTAGAAAGTCTGGGGCTTTTGGCGGGTGTTTCATAGAACATCAGCCAAAGAACCAGCCACACAAACCCCAACATCCCTGTGATAATAAAAGCCCATTGCCAGCCCATCTCTGCGGCGATGAAAGGTACAGAGAGTGGTGCTATAATAGCTCCAAAGTTGGTTCCTGAATTGAAAATCCCGGTTGCGAAAGCCCTTTCTTTTTTTGGAAACCACTCCGCTACGGTTTTGATTGCAGCAGGAAAGTTACCTGCCTCGGTAATACCAAGAGCAGACCGTACCACAGCAAAACCAAAAACGGTATTTACCAATGCGTGAGCCAAAGCGGCTATACTCCACAAGGTAGTAGCTACGGCGTACCCGATTTTTGTCCCTAATTTATCTACCAAACGCCCGGCACCGAGCATCCCAAAGGCATAAAACAATTTGAACGCAATTTCGATATTGGCATAGTCACCATCGTTCCAGTTTAATTCCTGAGATAAAGTGGACTTTAAAAGACTGATAACTTGCCGGTCAAGGTAATTGACGGTGGTTGCGAAAAAGACCAGACCACAAATGGTCCAGCGATAATTACCGATTTTTTCCATTTAATATAAGGGTTTTGTAATCGCAACGGCGAACCGTCACATAGGCATAAAGGACACATAGGTATTTTGTGATGTTATAAGCAATTGATATTATTTCTTATAAATCAACGAAGTAAACTATGTGGTTGCATTGGTTGCAAGGGTTTGGTAATAAGTAATTAGGGTTTTTATCTTTTGGGTTATTTCTTCAAAATTGCCTGCTTCAACAACTGATTTGGGAAATAATTGGGAGCCGATTCCTACGGCGCTTACGCCTGCTCCAAACCACTCTTTAAGGCTTTCCGGTGTGGGTTCTACTCCACCCGTCACCATGACTTTTACGTTGGGTAAAGGTCCTTTGAGTGCTTTTACAAAACCGGAGCCTACTACATTGCCGGGGAAAATTTTCACGATTTCAGCGCCTAATGTGCTTGCGTTATATACTTCCGAAACCGTCATCGCACCGGGCATCCAAGCAATGTTTTGAGCTGCACAAACTTCAGCGACATCGGTGGAGGTACAGGGTTGAACTACAAAGTCGGCACCTAAGGCAATGAACTCTTCTGCCTGAATGGCGTTGAAAACAGTTCCAATACCTAAAGCCATTTCGGGATAGTATGTACTGATGTATTCCCGCAATACTTTAAAAACTTCTTTGGCTTTTTCGCCGCGATTGGTAAACTCAAACGCCCGAATGCCTCCGTCATAACATGCCTTGATAATTTGGCAGGTAAGTGCAGCATCTGGATTATAAAATACCGGCACAATAGGAGTACAGGCTAACGTTTGATAGACTTTTTGTGGTTCAAAGGCCATTTTTAGAGTGGGTTATTCTTAATATTCTATAGATTTTTTTTAGCTCAATACACCGAGCAGGGTTTCTTTTACATCCTCAATACGTTGCTGAGTGGCATCGCCGTATTCCTGAAGTTTGCCGAAAGCGGCGGCGGCGGCAAAATCAATGATTTCCTGAGGAGCGTGTTGATGGTGCAGACCATAAATAAGACCGCCCATAAAACAATCTCCGCTTCCTACTTTATCCACCACTTTTTGAGTGCTGAATTCGGGCGAAACGTACTGCTGACCGTCTTTGTAAAGCGTGGTATAGTATTGAATTCCTTGTCCAAACGCATCAAAACGGAAGGTATTGGCCACCACTTTGCATTTTGGAAAAGCAGCCTGAATAGCTTCGGCGGTGGCTTGGCTGTGGGCGAGGTATTTTTCCTGAGTGGGATTTTGTTCGACTTCTTTGTCTACCGGAATTCCCAAAAGAGTATTGGCAGCCCAAATATTTCCCATAATGACATCACAATACTGGGCTAACTCAGGCATAATTTCGACTGGTTTTTTGCCGTATTGCCACAGTTTTGCGCGGTAATTTAAGTCCACGGAAATCGTGATTCCTTTTTTAGAGGCTACTTCTAAGGCTTCTTTGCAGGCATTGGCCACGTCTTGATTCAATGCGGGGCTGATGGCACTGAAATGAAACCAGGAACACCCTTCCAATACTTCATCCCAGTTGACTTTGCCAACGGCTAATTCTGAAAAAGAAGAAAAGGCACGGTCGTAAATGACGCCTGCATTTTTCAGATCTGCTCCCTGCGGCAAATAATAGGAGCCGATGCGCGATCCAAAATGCCAGATTCCAGATGCATCAATCCCTTTTTGTTGGATATATTCCTCAATCTCAACGGACAATTGATTTTCGGGTAAAACCGTGCTGTAACGAACTGGCACCTGCCAATTGGCGAGGGCGTTGGCAACGTTTAACTCAGCCCCACCCACAAAGACAGGCATACTCGCCTGTTTTATCCATTCACCATTGAGTTGAGGTGAAAAACGCAACAACAACTCACCAAAACAACAGATGGCCCCCGACCCCAATGGGGTGTTTTTATTGGTATTCATATTGATTTTTACTAATTTATATCTTCCCCCATTGGGGGTTAGGGTCGGACCGCTGATGCGGGCTTTAAAATCCAAAATAGTTCTTGGCGTTGTTGTAACAAATATCCTGTACTACCTTACCAATCCACTCCGTATCATTAGGAAGTTCTCCATTTTCAATGTCGTTACCAAATAAGTTACACAGAATTCGACGGAAATACTCGTGGCGAGGGAACGACAAAAACGAACGAGAATCGGTAAGCATACCTACAAAACGGCTCAAAAGCCCCATGTTAGACAAAGCAGTTATCTGTTTTTCCATACCGTCTTTCTGATCTAAAAACCACCAACCTGATCCAAACTGCACTTTTCCGGCAATGGAACCGTCGTTAAAATTACCCACCATCGTGGCGATAACTTCATTGTCAGCAGGATTTAGATTGTAAATAATGGTTTTGGACAATTGGTCATATTCATCCAAACGTCCTAAAAATTTAGACAAGGAAGCTGCCTGCGACCAATCACCAATCGAATCCCAGCCAGTATCAGGACCGAGCAAACGCAAAGCGCGGGCATTATTATTGCGCAACGCACCGATGTGAAACTGCTGTGTCCAGCCCAATTCGTGGTACATGGTACCGAGTTGGTGCAAAATAGCCGATTGGTAAAGCACTTGTTCCGCAACAGTGATGGATTGTCCTGCCAATGCTTTTTTGAATACTGCATTTGCATCTTCAGGAGTGAAATCAGTAGCGTACAATTGCTCCAAACCGTGATCAGACAAAAGACATCCTAACGAAGCAAAAAAGTCAGCACGTTGGCGAAGTGCTTTGGTTAAATCGTCGTAGCTCTGAATTTCAAATCCGACCACTACAGCCAGTTTTTGTACGAAGGTGGTAAAGTTTGGGTTTCCAATTAAGATGAACTTATCAGGGCGGAAAGCGGGGCGCATAACCCCACCCCAACCCTCCCCTTTGAGGGAGGGAGTGTTTGCCAATTGTTGGTGATATTCCAACGAATCCAACGGGTCGTCAGTAGTACAAACCACTTCTACGTTCATTTTCCGCAGCAAATTTCGCACTGAATAATCAGGGGCCTGAAGCTTTTCTGAACACTCATCATATATTTTGCGAGCTGTTTTTGGACTCAAGACATCCTGAACGTCAAAATAGCGTTGCAACTCTAAGTGCGTCCAATGATAAAGCGGATTACGAAGCGTATAGGGAACGGTTTCGGCCCACTTTTCAAATTTTTGATAATCACTTTTATCGCCCGTACAATAACTTTCATTGATGCCGTTGGTACGCATAGCTCGCCATTTGTAATGATCACCATACAGCCAAACCTGCGTCAGGTTTTCAAACGTTTTATCCGAAACAATTTGGTCGGGTGGTAAGTGGTTGTGATAGTCAATGATGGGCATTTGCTTTGCAAACTCATGATAAAGTGTGCGAGCTGCGTCAGTTTGTAACAAAAAGTCTTCGTCCAAAAAAGTTTTAGTCACTGGCATAAGAATACTATAATTGTGAATGATTGAATTAGTGATTTACGGGGTTGCCCACGGTCCGCCGTAGCGGTGCGATGAATGATGGGGGCGTTGCGTAAATTTAGAGCATCTCGTTTACTTCAACGGTTTGAACAGTGTTTCGTAGAAAAAAGGCTTCAAGCGTTGGTTTTACCCCATTTTCAAGCATATTTTCTAAATTTTCTGTCACACTTTGGGCAAAACCTGGCAATAAAGTCAGGTCTGTGTCCCACAGATTCTTATCCTGCAAGACGGTTTCAACCAATTGTGCAGGTGTATTTTGTTGCCATTTAGAATAAAAATACTCCGCTTTCTGGTCCTGAATAGGGTAGGGCTTGCCGTTACGTTCGCCAAAATAGACAAAACTTTCTTTGGCAACGGGCTTCATAAAATAAAGGTAAGCTGCAAAACCCAACGAGAAATATTCGGGAACACAAGCAAAAATTTCGTAATAATTGAGCAACGTAGCGATGTTTCTCATCTTCATTTTTGACGAATAGTTGAGCGTAATACTCAACCATTGGTGATTAAGATGCGGATTTCGAAAACGATCAATGACCTGCATTCCAAAACGCTGCGGTCGTTTTTCGTCCATGGGGTAAGGGATTGCAAGACCCAGCTCGGCCAACATCAAATTGCTGATATAAGCAGCCATGTCTTCGTTTTGCATAGAGCCGATGACAGTGTCAAACCCTGCTAAATAGGCCAAACCACAACTCAAGGTATGCGTGCCGTTCAGCAATCGAAGCTTGAGTTCGCGAAATAAATTGATGTCGGGTTCAATAAAAACTCCTTCATCGGCTTGAGCAAAAGAGAGAATTTGTTTTACGTGGGCATCGCCTTCAATTGCCCATAAGCTGAATACCTCGCTTATGGTGAGCAGTTTGTCTTTATAGCCTAATTCCTGTGTAATAGCTTGATAAACATTGTTATCGGGTTTTCCCGGTACAATTCTGTCCACCAATGAATTGCAGAAATGATTAGCGCTTTCGAGCCAATCTAAGAAATCTGATTCGAGACCATTACGGTGGGCTAATTCAATGACGATGGATTCTAATTTTGAACCGTTGTCGGATATTAGTTCGGTGGGAACAATCACAAACCCTGATTCTTTGGTTCCTCCAAATGCTTTAAATCTTGCGTATAAAAAAGCTAATAATTTGCCGGGGAAAGAAGTGGGGGGAGTCTCTGAAATATTGTCCTGTACCAACTGAATTCCTACCTCGGTTGTATTGGAAATAATGATTTGAAGTTCAGGATTTTTAGCACAATCCAACACACCTTGCCACTGAGATTTGGCCGATAATACCCGACTGATTGCCGAGCAAATGATGTTTTCTTCGATATTTTGGCCCAATTCAACGCCTCTCACGCACAATGTATAAAGCCCGTCCTGTTCATCAAAAGCGGTAGAATCACCCGAATCAGTGGACTTTACAACGACAATTCGTCCGTTGAAAATCCCTTGACGATTGGCTTTGTCAATCAAATAATCGGGCAAGCCGCGCAGCAATACGCCCGTCCCAAACTGTAGCACTTTTTCGGGGAGTTCAAAGAGTCCATCATCGGTTACCACCAAGTTTGGTGTGTTTCGCAGGTGTGTTAATTCGTTCTTAGATAGATAGTTCATAGTGTTAATCGTTTGGCTAATTTTTATGGCTTCTTTGCCCCTAAAAGCCATTTAGCTAAATCTTTCGCTGCGGAGAAATTCTCGTAGATTAAGGGGATGCGCCGTCCGTCGGTGTATTCATTGTATAACCAAGGGTCACCCACGGCGAAGACTGTCCCTTTGCCCACTTTCGCTACGCCCATGATTACATCTCCGTTTTGTGTTACGACGGCTTGGGCAGGAGCTTTTAAATCCAAAGGAGACAGTTCTTTAATGTAAACCGCTTTGGTATTTTGAAAGATAGAATTGCCGGCAGGAATGTTAACGCGACCCTGTTGCCATTGAGTGCCCTGTACCATGTTCACATTTTTTGGCAAAAACTGAATGCCAAATTCCTTGGCCAAACGGTTGAAGTTTTTGTGTTCACAATTGGACGTATCATTGGCCATCAAAACGAGCGTTCCTCCTGCTTTGACCCAATTGCTGATTTGCTTGATGTCCGCATCCTGAACGAAGTTCGGATTGGGAGTTTCTTTCTTTGTGTCGGGGTCAACGATGATATAGACGTTTACATTTTTGAGATTTTCGGCCGTTGGAGCTGCTTTGATTGCGGTTGTTTTTGCTCCTAAATCACGGAATATAGTTCCCCAGACCCAAAATCCTGAATGCTGACGGTCTTCCCACGTGTAGTGAAACTGTTCTTCATTTCCGTTCCCATCTTTTCTGAATTCGTGGTTGAAATAGTAATCGGTTGCCACTGTTTTTCCTTGCCCAAGCGCGTTTTTGGCGGCAATTTCCATTTCTACGCTGGCAAAAATGAAGGGGCCAACCCCTTTGAGGTCGTTTTTCTTAATCGGCTCACTGAGGTAATATTCATAACTTCCATCGCGGTAAGGTGTACCGCCAAGACCGCCAACGCTTACTGTTTTGTTGAGACTGATGGCTCCGTTAGGCTCTTCTTCTACAAACTCTTTTACAATACCTGCGTAGCCTTTTTTCGCCGCTGCTAAATAAGAGGAAGGCAAATAGCCCATTCGTACGCCTTTGGCCAACGCGTACACAAACATGCAGGAACCGGATGCTTCAAAATAATTGCCTTTGCGCGTGCCCTGCGTAGTCATCTGATACCATACTCCCGACTTGGCATCTTGGTATTTGACGAGGGCGGGCGCTAAACGTTGCAGATACTTAATGAGGTTGGCGCGTTCGGGGTGATTTTGTGGAAAATAATCCAATACATCTACCAACGCCATGGCATACCAACCGATGGCACGACTCCAGAAATGAGGCGAAAGACCTGTTTTTGGGTCGGCCCATTTCTGCTCTTTACTTTCGTCGTAGCCGTGGTAAACAAGCCCTGTTTTGGCATCAACGGCATATTTTTCAATGAGGCTAAACTGTTTGGCGATGTCGTTGAAATGCTCCAGATGGTTGAAAATAAGGCTGTATTCCGCCGAAAAAGGCTCAGCCATAAATAACCCATCAAGCCACATTTGATAAGGATACCGTTTTTTGTGCCAAAATCCGTCTTCTTTGGTTTTGGGCTGATTTTCAATTTGTTTCCACAATAAATCCGCCGCTTTACGATACTTTTCTTTATCCGGTTGGGTTTGTTGGTACAGCATTAAAAGGGCTCTCCCCGTTGGAATATTATCAAGGTTAAGTTCGTCGTACTTATACGTACGAATGCTGCCGTCTTTTTGTACGTAGCGGTCTAAATCCTTACGGATGTATTCAAAATATTTATTGTCAGCGGTACGATTCCATACTTTTTCAAGCGATTTAAGCATTAAACCCTGCTCATAATCCCAGGCAGCAGGCCTTCCTTCTTTTACGGCAATCGAATCTTTGTGCCAAGTCATAAACGACTCCGCCATACGCACCGAATAAGGTGCTTTTTGGGCGAAAAGGGATGGGACAACGAATAGAAAAATAAAGAGATAAAGAGGAACGCGTTTCATATACTATTGATTTTGGGCTAAGTTAAGTCTTTCCGTTTGTCTTGCTTTCCTGTACCGTTAGGTTTGGATTACACAAAGTCTTCTCGCATTGGGTTAAATACATCTATCAGAACGCCGGCTTCGACACATACGGCTCCGTGTAATACGTTTGAAGGCACAAAATAGACGTCACCCTCTTTTAAAACCTTACTTTCTTCTCCAATGGTTACCTCAAAAGCGCCGCTTGCTACGTAGCTGATTTGCAAATGGGGGTGTTTGTGAGTAGTTCCAATACCTCCCTGTTGAAAAGCGACTTTGACCAACATCAATTCGTTGGTGTAAGACATGATTTTACGTTGGATTTTGTCGTCAACGATTTCCCAAGGGAGGTCGTTGTCTTCTACTAAAACTTTTTCAAAAGCGAGAGTTGTGAAAGGTTTCAAAATTGTATTTTTTAATTAAGTAGATATAAAGCATTTAATTGTCAGTAAGTTAACTGACGGATTGAGTTTACCTTTAATTTATAAGGAAGTCAACGTTTTTAAGTGATATTTTTACGCAAACGTTATCGGCAACGTTACCAAATTGTACTTAACAAAAAATAGATTGTAAAGAATCAAGAATTTTTGAGGATTCAGCCTTGTAATCCAAGTTTAAAATTCAGTTTAATTAGAACTGTAAAATTGAATTTTTCAAAGTTTTTGAAGAGTCAGCTTATTGCTTTTTGTACTTTTGTTTTTTGAAAAGTAAGAAACCTCTCTATACGTCTCGCATGAATCAGACCAACAGTGTGTTTTTAATTACCCTTGGCATTGCTACAATGGGTTTTTTGATTAAAAAATTTGATTTTATTTCTGAAAATGACGGGAAATCAATCTCCAAATTTTTAATGCACACGACCTTCCCCGCTTTGATGATTGTCAGTACCCTTCGGATAAAATTCGAGCCTACCTTATTTTTAATCCCTTTACTGTGTATTGTCCTTGGGGGCGTTATGACCATCGTAGGTTGGATTTGGTTTAAGAATTACCCCAATCGGCTGCGCGGCGTGTTGACGATGGCTTGCGGCGGACTGAATGTAGGGCTGTTTGCTTTTCCTATCATTGAAGGAATTTGGGGCCGCGAAGGACTGGTGTATGTAGCGATGTTTGATATTGGTAACACCATTATCACTTTTGGATTAGTGTATTCGGTTGGGAGTTATTTTGCAGTAAAAGGAGAAGGAAAAGTAAGTTATGGAAGGGTATTGAAAAAGGTAATTCAGTTGCCTCCGCTACAAGCGATGGTAATTGGTTTGACAATCAATGCCTTAAATATAGAACTTCCTGCGGTAGCGTATGATTTCCTGGACGTACTGGCCAAAGCGAACAAACCGCTTGTATTACTTCTTATGGGGATTTACATGAGTTTTTCGTTGGAAAGAAGCCAAGTGTGGGCAGTTGTCAAAGTCTTGACGATTCGGTATGCGTGCGGAATTGTTGCGATTTTACTTCTTTATACATTTATACCGGAACCTTCGCTGATTCGTAATGTGCTGATTGTCTGTGTAATATTGCCAATAGGTATGACCATTCTCCCCTTTGCTGATGAACTTAACTATGACTCACGCATTGCGGGCGTATTGGTCAACATCTCTTTGTTGATTAGCTTTTTGATGATGTGGGGCTTGGTGGTTGGCTTGAAGTTAGCTTAGAAGAAGGATGGAATGCTGATTTTATACGGTACGCCGCTGCGATGATTTTTATGATGTATTATGATTACAGTGAAAATCATAACAATCTTAAAAATCAGTGTTCTATTTTGTCAGCATTATAAAATCAATAAAACATTCTCCCGTAGCTGTCTCCAGGAACTGGTTTTGCAAAAAGCATCAAAATTTCCAAGTTGAGAGGCCTCAAAAGCAGTTTGTAATTGTTGATAGGAGAAAGGGCGTTCAAAATTAGCCACCGCTATTTTTGGAAAAATATCCATCCAAAATTCACCGGTCGATGCAGGCAATTTAAGTACAAAATCGTGCTTTTTATGGTAAAAATGAAGCTCACTCATTTGCACCGTTTTTTTGCCTTGTTTTACTTCAAAATAGTCTAAGGAAGGCAGATTGCCGAGCCAAATCACAAAAGCGTTTTTGCGAATCGTATCTTCTTGATGAGCGATTTGCCGTTGAATATAAGTAGGCGGAATCGTCGTAAGGGGTACTTTGGAATCAAACCACTTCGCAAGCGGCAGTTCAAAGCCGACCCCGTGCATATAATTGAATAAAGATTTTCGCAAACCTTCGCTGAAAAGATCGTGATTAGCTCCTGTTGGGTCGTCGTGGTAAAGATCATTATCTGCGAAACCACCAAAATCAGGACCAATCCGTTGTACGTCAAAGGCTTCCGGTGCGAGTCCCACGGGGCTATGCGAAGTCATTGCAAAGCGATGCCAAAAACCCGATTGCAACACGCCATTTTCAAACAGTTGCCGCACCATTTCGAGCGAATCAATCGTTTCCTGCGTAGTTTGAGTTGGAAAGCCGTACATCAGATACGCGTGTACCATAATACCCGCCTGAGTAAATCCATCCGCAACACGAGCTACCTGTCCTACAGTCACGCCTTTTTGCATTTTTGAAAGCAATCGGTCAGAGGCCACTTCCAATCCGCCTGACATGGCAATACAACCCGAGGCTTTAAGAAGAATGGATAAGTCGTGGGTGAAGTTTTTCTCAAAACGAATGTTGGTCCACCAAACTACCGTCAACTTTCGGCGGATGATTTCAATAGCCAAATCGCGTAATAGGGCAGGGGGAGCGGCTTCATCTACAAAATGAAAACCGTTTTGCTTCGTCTTTTTGATAATTTCTTCGATGCGATCGCAAATGAGAGAAGCAGTAAGCGGCTCGTAATTTTTGATGTAATCAAGCGAAATGTCGCAGAAAGAGCATTTTCCCCAATAACAGCCATGCGCCAAGGTTAACTTATTCCAACGCCCGTCACTCCACAAACGGTGCATCGGATTCACAATTTCAATGACCGACAGATAATCCATCAGCATCAGGTCGGTATAATCCGGTGTACCAGTTTCGCGCTGTGCAACGTCTTTTTCAGAAGCTCCGTTATGATAAACCACTTGGTCGTCAATGCGTGAAAAAATGCGCTTCAGCTTTTCGAGCGGTCTTTTTTGCTCTAAATATTCCAGCAATGAACGTAAGGGTGCTTCACCATCATCTAAACATATAAAATCAACATAGTCAAAAACTCTCGGGTCAGATAAAGAGCGAAGTTCGGTATTACAAAATCCTCCTCCCATGACCACCTTGATGTCGGGGTAGTGCTGTTTAAGGTATTGCCCGCATTTGAACGCCCCAAAAAGATTTCCTGGGAATGGAATGGTCAAACAAACCATAGTAGGCTGAAAGGCCTTAATTCGTTGTTCCAATAGCTCAATCAATAACTTCGTAATCAGCGTATCAGTAGCTTGAAGTGACGCATGGAGTTCATCAAAATACGTAGCAGTACGTCCCAATCGCTCTGCATAGCGGCTAAAACCAAAATGAGGATCAATGGCTTCCTGAATAAAATCCCCTAAATCTTCCAAATATAGAGTAGCAAGATGACGGGCTTTGTCCTGCGTGCCCATTGCTCCAAATGCCCATTCCAAATCTTCGACTTCTTTAAAACGAGTTGCTTCCGGCAAATAAGTACGGTCGCAAATGCTGTGCGCAAGAGTGGGATTTTTGTTCTGTAAAAAAAGAATGACCGGTTCAATCGTGGTTATGTATTCGTCGCGAAGCAGATAGATGCGATACGCATTGTCAGATAACTCAATATCGTGTTCGGCTTGGTCAAGGGTTTCAAAAAGTCGGGTAAGACCTTGGGGGGAAAAGAGGGCTAAAATGACTTCGATTCCCAAATCTGCCTGCTGAGAAGATACACCGAGCGTATTCAGAAACCCCTTGATATACGCCGTGGCAGGGTAGGGCGTATTCAATTGGGTAAACGGAGGTGTAAGCAGTAAAAGTTTACTTTGGAAAATCATACAGCATGGTAAATGACAACGAAGGTAAGAAATGTGTACAACAAAGTTACCTTGGCAGTCCCATTACGGTGAAGTGGTAAAAAAGGAGGGAAATCAATTTTTACAGCGAAGGTAGAAGTTATCGAGTAAAATTTTCAACCAACTCTTCTGCTTTGATCAGTGCTGTTTCCAAATTGTCATTGAGCAAAATTACGTCAAAGCGATCTTGGAAAGACATTTCGAATTTAACCTTGAAAAGTCGTTTGGAAAGGCTGTCTTCGGTTTCAGTGCCGCGTGCCATAAGGCGCTCTTTGATGGCTTCTTCACTGGGGGCTTTTACAAAGATGGAAAGTGCGCGTTCTTTGAAGTATTCTTTGAGTTTAAGGCCTCCCTTTACATCTACATCAAACAACACGTGTTTTCCTTCGGCCCACAATCGCTCAATTTCAGATTTCAGTGTGCCATAATAGCCACCCGGATATACTTCTTCCCATTCCACAAACTCATCGTTGTCAATACTTTTTTTGAATTCTTCGGGTGTAAGAAAGTAATAATCCTTTCCCTGTACCTCATTCCGACCTCGGCGGTCGCGGGTGCAGGCGGAAATTGAAAAACCTAAGTTGTTGTACTTAGCAAGTAAGTGTCTTACGATTGTAGTCTTACCGGAACCGGACGGTGCAGAGAAGATGATGAGTTTGCCTTCCAAGATTTAGAAAATCAGGTTGAGTTTTGCTTTGATAGTAGCGACGAGATTATCGGGACAAATACGTTTGTCAACCTTGGCCTGTAAGGTTTCTTTCACGCACTTTTCAAGATGATACATCTTAATACAGTGCATACAGTGGTCTATGTTATCTCTAAAATGTGCCTTTTCTTCTTCGGAGGCTTCTCCGTCCAAAACCGCCTGAATTTTTTTCAGACATGCTGCATGCTGCTCGCAGTATTCTTTCTGATACTTAGTGTTCTCGCTGGCGGGGGCTGACGAATGCATATCCAATACCATTGTAAAGGTTCAATTTTTTCTTTGAATCTTTCTGTTTTCTTCTATTTGTAATCAAAAGGATTTTGAGATTAAAAAAGTTCACAAAGTAGATTCTGCTTTCATTTTTTTGAAATGGAGCATACCTACTATGTCCCTTTTACTTTTAATCTTCATTAGTATCGTAGCCCATGGAAGAGGCATACGCTCTGAGCTTGTCTTTGAGGAGATTCCGGGCGCGGTGTAAACGGGACCGTACTGTACCAATCGGAATATCCAGAATCTTAGCCATTTCTTCGTAAGTAAATCCTTCGATGTCGCAAAGGATGATTACAGTTCGAAAATCAACCGGCAATGAGTTGAGCGCTGTCGCTACTTCATCACCAATCATGTCTTGAACAGTCTCGACGCGTAAGTCAGTTGTATGATCTACTTCAGCAGCTTCTTCCGAGTTGTAGGTTGTTTCTACTTCCTGGTAATCTACTTTTGAAGGCTCTTTACTTCGCTTACGATAATCATTAATGAAACTGTTTTTCAGGATTCTGAACAACCACGCTTTGGCATTAGTTCCCCGTTCAAATGAAGAAATAAAACGAAAGGCTTTCAGGTAGGTATCTTGAACGAGGTCATTGGCATCATCCTCGTCCATGGTGAGCCTAAAGGCAAAGTTATACATGGAGTTTATGTGAGGCATAAACTCGCGATTAAAAATGTCGTTTCTCTCGATGTCGTTATAAGACGTTTCGGAGGCGGCTAACGGTATTTCTTCGATTTCTTCTGACATAATGACTGACATGGCTGCCGTAAATTTACGAATTTTAACAAACCACCAACCTTCCCCGCAACTCTTCTTCAACCAATCAACAAAAAGACCTCATGAAAGGTTATTTTTAAAGGATTAGTTGTAGATAAACTTTCCCACTTTGGTTTTTGTTAATATACGGCAAAAATTATTCCAATGGTTTTGTCCAACTAAATTATGGACAAAATGGCAGGAATAAAAATGATTTGACTGAGGATGTTTTTGAATTAGCGAGAAAGAAGTTGGGCCAACAACACGCTCACTGTCGTAAATAATACACTACACATGATTTTAAGGAAAGTATAAGGCAGCAAACTAATACTGCCTGCTTCTACTAAAAATAAAACAATGTGGTGAATCGAAATTAACAAAATGACATACGATAAAAAAGCAGGAAGCTCTAATTCCCTAATAGAGAGTTGAAGTCGCCCTTCGGTTAATTTTTGCCCTAATTGATACCGGATAATAATTGGACGCAGATAAGCAATCAGAACAGTAGCCACGGCGTGTAAGCCAAGTGTATTATCGAACGAATCAATGGTAACACCTGTTACAAATCCAATGAATAGTAAGGCAGTAAGATTGATTTCGACGGGTAAAAACAAAATGGCTCCTACGTAGATGAAACAAAATGAATAGTTAAATAACACCAAATGACGTGCTACAAATAGATGAAGCAGTACATAAATCAACCATCTCAATACACTACGTGCGATGTCGTTTGGGTTCATTTAGGTTTATTTAGGAGGCTTTCCTGAAGAGACTGTTGTTGATTTAATAGTTTATTTTCTACCAAATACACATATGAAATTTTAGAAAAGTCGGTAGCAAGTTCGAGGTCAATTTCAAAAAAAGCCTGATCGGCCGCCACCTTGAACGTTTTTACTCGACCCACTGTGATGCCCGGCGGGAATACAGCATTTTGGTCAGAAGTGACAGCGGTGTCTCCTTTTACTATTGTTTTGTAACGGGAAACATCTTTTAATTGAATAATGGAAGGGATGTTGCTGTTTTCCCACTTTGCGGTACCCATTTCCCCACTTCGCAACAGTTTGGTGGAAACCATAAACTGAGAGTGCAAAATGGATGTAATGACCGAAAAATTTTCTTTGCAGATTTTTACTTTTCCTACCACCCCAGTGGATGAAATAACTCCCATTCCTTCTTTGACTCCATCAGCATAGCCTTTGTCTATCGTTAAGTAGTTGTCGGCACGATGCGTACTGTTATCAATTACCTTGGCAATAGTTACAAATTTGTAACGCGTTGCAAAAGCAGAGTCAGGCTGATAACCGGCAGGTGCATTGGAAGGTTTTTGTTGCTGTAAGGTAGTAATGAGCTCGTTTAAACGCCTGTTCTCTTCCGCTAAAGAAGTATTTACATCACGCAGGTTGATATACTCTCGAACCGAATTAGAGATTTCTAACGACTTGGCATTAAGGCTATTAGCAGTATTGAAGTACTCAACACTCCAGTAATTATTGTTATTGACAAGCAACCAAAAACTAAACACCTCTAATAATCCAAAGAGGATAAAATTTCGATTACGGCCAATAAACTCAAAGAGTTGGAGCATTTTAGTAGCAAGTATATAGTTATGAGTATTGAGTATTTTCGGTTATTATTCTCAATACCCAATACTTAATACTTTGTACTTTTTTACTGAATTAATACTGACTTATACAATTCCAGATTTTTCAAGATTTCGCCCGTGCCTTTCACCACTGCTTTGAGCGGGTCGTCAGCTACGTGAATGGGCAGTTTGGTCTTGGTAGCAAGTCGCTTATCCAAACCATGTAAAAGAGCTCCTCCACCTGTGAGGTGGATACCGTTGGTATAAATATCAGCCGAAAGTTCTGGAGGAGAAATTTCAAGGGCTTTCATTACCGCTTCTTCAATTTTAGAGATTGATTTATCCAAAGCGTAGGCAATCTCACTGTAGGTCACTTTGATTTCTTTCGGAATACCTGTCATTAAGTCACGACCGCGTATTTCAAAATCTGCTGGCGGATTATCCAATTCTGGCAAAGCAGAACCTACTTCAATTTTGATTTGCTCAGCAGAACGCTCACCGATGAGTAAATTGTGCTCACGGCGCATATAATCCACTATATCTTTGGTGAATACATCACCTGCAATACGTATAGATTGCTCGCAAACAATTCCTGACAGTGCAATAACGGCGATTTCGGTGGTTCCCCCTCCGATGTCTACAATCATTGTTCCATTAGGCTGTGTAATATCAATCCCGATACCGATAGAGGCTGCAATGGGCTCGTGTACCATATATACCTCTTTCGCACCGGCATGTTCGGCCGAATCTTTTACGGCACGTTTTTCTACTTCAGTAATACCCGATGGAATGCAAATGACCATGCGGTGAGAAGGAGTGAAGAAACGATTATTGGGGGCAATCATTTTAATCATACCCCGAATCATTAATTCAGCTGCAGTAAAGTCGGCAATTACACCGTCTTTCAACGGGCGAATGGTCTTTATATTTTCATTGGTCTTTTCGTGCATTTGCATTGCTTTGTGACCAATCGCCAACACCTTCCCGTTATTCTTGTCCAAAGCAATGATGGAAGGCTCGTCCACTACTATTTTGTCTTTGTGGATGATCAGCGTGTTGGCTGTTCCTAAATCAATTGCAATCTCGCTCGTTAAAAAATCAAATAATGCCATATTGTTTGCTTTCGCAGAGTGACTAAAGTTTTATAGGTCGCAAAATTAAAGGATTTTATCGGCTTTTTGACAGAAACCAAAGCAAGTAATTTTTTTGATTAACTTCTTGAGAATGAGTCAAAGGTTTTATTGCCCTGTACAAAATAGGCCCAAATAATGCTCTTGGGCGAAATTGGCAGGGATTGCTGTTCCTTAATGATGCCAATTTCCTGCGTTATTTTTTGTCGTTTTTGAGGCAGTGTTTCAAAAACCCAGGCATAAAATTTAAAATGAGCTTTAACTATAGCCCATATATCTCGCCATTGCCCCTTTGGCAAGTACCTTAAAGAGGAAATACCATCTAATATAAGTCGAAAAAGAATAATTTTCCACCTTTGACCAGACGGCAGATTCTTATAAAGCATGGCCAAACTATTGCGGTAATTAAGATAGGTCTTAAAAGGATTTGAAGGCGGGAGTGTTCCCCCTCCAACGTGATAAACGACAGATTTAGGGCAGCAATAAACTTGATATCCTCCTATGTGCAAACGCCAGCAAAGGTCTATTTCTTCCATATGAGCAAAGAAATCTTCATCAAAGCCGCCCATTTTACGGAATAATTCAGCTCGTATGAATAAACAGGCCCCGGAAGCCCAAAAAACAGGTACAGCGGTATCGTATTGGCCATGGTCCGTTTCACAATGCTCGAAAATTCTCCCTCGGCAATAGGCATAACCCAGCCAATCTAAGTAACCTCCTGCGGCACCGGCGTATTCAAACTGAGTTTTATTGTCGTATGCCAGTAGTTTAGGCTGACACGCGGCAATTTGCGGCTGTTCATCCAGCAGTTGAATCATTGGATTCAACCAATTGGGAGTTACTTCTACGTCTGAATTAAGCAAAACGTAGTATTCAGCTTTGATTTCAGCCAAAGCACGGTTGTAACCACCCGCATATCCGTGGTTGTTGCTTAATTGGATGAGCTTAATTTGGGGATAGTTGGCCTGCATCCAAATGACTGAATCATCTTTAGACGCACTATCCGCTACATAAACAGTATAGGTAGAAGAATACCTGATAACAGACGGGAGAAACTTTTCAAGAAAGTTTCTCCCGTTATAATTCAGAATGACAATGGCTACTTTATCCATTCGCCATTATTTCATAAATTGACTCAAGTCCAATCCTGGAATATTGGGTAATATTCCTTCTGTAGATTGCTGAATTTGAGCTTTAATTTTGCTTTCGATATTTTCCATTGCCCTGTTTACTGCGGCAACAATCAAGTCCTGTAACATCTCACGGTCTTCAGGTTGAGCCAATTCAGGGTCAATGGTAAGACTTACCAATTGCTTACGGCCATTGACTGTGACCTTCACCATGCCCGCGCCTGCCTCTGCTGATTCAGTGAGGTGGCCTAAATTTTCTTGGGCTTCTTTCATTTTTGCCTGAAATTCTTTGACCTTTCCAAGCATTCCCATCATATCTCCAAACATAGTATTGCTGATTTTTATGTGCGCAAAGATAGTTAATGTACCTCTATTGTGACACAACAACACCGCGTTCTTTTTCTAAAAGTCCCAGTTTTCTTCTATTTTCATGCGCGTTTTTTCGTTATCAAACTCATCCGAATACGTGCTTTTGAGTTCACGGCGTTTGATAGCTTCCAAAAATGAAAGCAAAAATCACTTAGACCCCTATTTTTTATGTTAATATCCGTTGATATTGCATCAAAACAAAATTGTTTTTTCTTTTATTTCAGCCAGGGGAAGGAATGAAGAAACAGAATTATTGAATTTTTGTATGTTTTCTTTGAATTGTCCTTCTCCCAATAGCCTTTCTATTTTTTTCAACATAGATACATGGGTTTCCCTCCTTAAATTTCCTTTTAATCCCAATCCATTAAAAACTATTTTAGCGGCATTGCTGGGCTGTTCAAATCGCTTATCAACCGGATAAGCCAATAGAGGAACGATTAATTCAAGGGCTTCTTTTACAGAATTTAGCCCTCCATGCGTGACAAATACAGCGCTTTTTTTCAGAACAATTAACTGAGGTACTTCTTCAAAAATATAAACATTAGAAGGCCAACCGCCTATTTCTTTAGCATATTCCTGAGTTAGGTTAATAATAAAAATGCATTGCGTTAACTTTTGTGCGACTGCTGCTAATTGTTTATAAAAATGAATGATAGTATTTCGATTTCCAACAACACTATAAATTGTTCCAAGCGAGCAATATATCAGCTTATTACCCGGCGATAAATTATCTAAGATTTCATCTACTCTTTTGTCATAGTTTTGTTTCCGTTGCCAATCTATCCATGAACCTACGTAGTATTGGTAAGGGAGTTTGGTTTTACAAAACTCCAACTCTGAAGGCGATAAAATAAACTCAGGGATGTTTTTAAATCCAACTCTATGAGTTTGTTGATAATCAAATAGATACTTCTCAGGGACGCCTTGTTGATAAAATTTTCTTTTTACCATGCTTTGGTTATTCCTGCCTAAAAAAAGAAAGTTATTCCACGTTTTTTTCAGGTATCGTACGAAATAATACTTCTGCCAATAGAATCTGAAATTCGTTTTTTGATTGGGTACAATATCGCAAAATAAAGGCAAATTATCAGGCTGTTGGTGCAGCGAAAGCATCGTTTGTACAAAAGCAAATTTGGTTTTTCTCCTTTTCAATTCAGGATAAAGTATAATAAAATCCGTACTTTGAAAGGAATCTAAAAAGACAATCTGAGGTTTTATCTGTTCTAAAACGGCGATAAGTGTTTTTCTTCTGTGGTCAAAAAATGTATCATAAAACCGATCCAGTAAATTATCAAGGTATTTTATCCGTTGGTGGGTTGTGTATTTATCCAATAACTGTTCGCCATTTAACGCAAAAGGAAAACTTTCTAAGCGAACACATTCAAAACCTACCACCGAAACGTAAGGGTGTAGCTCTGAGGGCAAGCCATATACTACACGGTCGCCTTGGTGTGCTGCCGAACGAGCCAATCCAAAGGTAGCATTGAGGTGCCCTTTGGCAGGGCTCATCAGAAAAAGCAACGTATCTGCCATCGGTTAGTAAGCGTTTAATGCCTGCGTTCCAATATGCCATTCGCTCCAATAATCGCTGTACATATTGGCATTTTGCAAGAGTTGTTCGTGTGTTCCGGATTGAGCAAAAACACCATTTTCCAGTAGATAAATACGGTCACAAATACTGCGTAGGGTATGAAGTCGGTGAGTGATGAAAATGATTCCCATTTCACTTTTTAATTGTTTTAATAGTTCTAAAACAAACTTTTCTGTATGACGGTCAAGGGCAGCGGTAGCTTCATCCAAAATTAAGAGTTGAGGTTGAGCCACGAGGGCTCTTGCCAATCCTATCAGTTGACGCTGCCCTCCCGATAGATTTACCCCTTCTTCCCCTACTATTGTAAAAATCCCCTGAGGAAAACTATCCAGAAAAGGGGCAAAACCATAACGCTCCAACCATTGAAAAGCTTCGGCGATTTCCTGTTCGGTGGTGCCGAAACAGATATTGTCGACCACCGTTCCATTGAAAATGTGTACCTGTTGGGGCACAATACCAATCATTCTACGCCACTGTTGGACGTCCAATTCTTCCAATGAAAATTGCCCATTGACTCGAATTTGTCCCGCTTCGGGTTCATAAAAACGTTGAACCAATTGACAAATGAGGCTTTTACCACCGCCGCTTTCACCTACGATGGAGATAACTTCGCCTTTTTGTAATTGAAACTCAATGTTTTGTAACAACTGGGTTTTACCCGGGAAACGAAAGGAAACGTTTTGAAATTGAAGCGACTGAAAATCAATGGTTTGTTCTTCCTTATTTACTTTTTCGGCTTTTACCTGCACAAACTCATACATCCGCTCAAAAGCGATTTTAGCATCGTTGAGCGGAACACTGATCAAGGCCAAGTTGGTTACAGAAGGTAGGAGTGTCGAAACCGCCCCCAAAATAGCGGTCATTTCGCCTATTTTGATTTGGTTTTTATAAACGGCATAAATGGTAATGCCAAGTACAACGCCGATAAAAACGGTGGCAGCCACGCCCGTAGAAGCCGATAAACGCACCTGCTTAGTACCTGATTGATAGACCCTTTCCTGAAAACTCCCAAACAAAAGTTGGTTGAGATTACTAAAAAAGGTCTGTTTGTTGCGATTTTTGACATCGGCAATGCCCTGAATGGTGTTGATAAAATTACTTTCGCTCAATGAATACGCAACCATTACGTTGGTTTGGGCTTCAATGAGTCCTTTATTTTGACGATAAATCAACCAAAAATAAATCGGCAGAATCAATAGACTTGCTAAGCCCACTTGCCAATTGTAATAAAACAACAACCCAAAAGAGGCAAAAACCATCAATAAATCCACCAGAAGATTGCCCGTAAGCATACTGACTGTACTCTGAATACGGCTGGTATCGTTGAGACGGGCAACAAAATCACCGATTTTGCGGGTATCAAAGAATGACTTGGGAAGATGCAGTAGTTTATCATAAAAGGCAGTGTTCATACGTATTCCAAATTCTTTGCTTTGACGCATGAGCAGAAATTGCCTCAGTACCGAAAGCCCAACGCGAGCCAAGAGTAGTACTACGACCAAAACCGTAGATAATAGAATGCGAGTGGCATTTTTGGAAGGCAGGATTTTGTCAATTAATTGTTGCGAGTAAATAGCCATTGTCAAACCCAAAACTGCCATCAATACACCCACGCCCGCACTGACGGCTAGTAATGGCACATCTTGACGAATCAAGTTTAAAAACCATTCTTTTTTGAGGTTGGCTTTATCGGCAACTTTAATAAAAGACTCTTTGGGTTCTAACACCAAACAAGCTCCTGATTTCCAGTGTTTTTTAAGATCATCTTCTGTCCATTCCACCACGCCACGAGCAGGGTCGCTTATCAAAAAATCCCCCTCCCTCAGAGGGGAGGGGTTAGGGGTGGGGTACCACACCACATAATGCTGCAAACCACCTTCCAACTCAATATGCAGTATGACAGGCTTACCGTGTTCAATGAGCGACGGAATATCAGACTCGTAACCGTCGGCTTCAAAGCCCAATTTGAGGGCGGCTTCTTTGAGACCAAGCAACGACGTGCCGCTCAGATCAGCCCCGCAAAAGCGGCGAATTTGTTCAAAATTGCTATCGCCGCCGTAAAACCGTACCAATGACAGCAAACAAGCTACGCCACAGTCACGTTGGTCGAGTTGTAAAACATGGCTGCGTTTGATTAATTCCAATGAGGTAGGCATGGTTAGAAAATAGGTAGATTGGTGATGTACTTAATGACCCACGCGAGCAAGTAAGCCGCGAGTTTGAGAAGATAGCTCATTCTAAAATAAGATTATCATTAAGATGAAGTCTCCCCTATCGGGGGAGATTTAGAGGGGGCCGAGGTATTTGATAATGGCGTCCATTTTAGTTTCTCCCACGTATTTCTTAGCCAAATTCCCTTCGGCATCATAAATCAAAATAGTGGGTACGGTACGAAAACCAAACTGCTTATCCGCATCTTGGGGGGAGATTTGCGCAATGGTAAGCGAAGGGATTGTTTTTTGTAACGCATATTCTTTCTCAAATGCCCGTAGCACCCAAAGGCGTTCGGTAGATAGCCAAAGTAGCTGGGCATTGTTAAAAGCTTGTGCCTGTTTTTTTAATTCTGTGGCTTCCTGTTGGCAATGTTCGCAATGTGGGTCGAAGTAAAATAGGACAGTGGGTTGATGTTTTTGTGTGAGGGTAACGGCTGTACTATCCAACCCCCTCAAAGAAACAGTGGGCAACTGTTGCATCTTTGTTTCTATTTCCTTTTTGTGTTGGAGGGTTTGGTACGATTGTACCAACAACCACACAACAATCCCAATTACACTTGCCAAAAGTGCAGCAATAAGTATCTTCTTGTTCATAAAATTTAAGGAGTGAAACTCACAGTAATAAACATCACTACCGCTACCCAAAGCAGCAACCCCGTGCCATAACTTGCAGCTACTATTCCAAAAGATTGACTAAAACTCATTTCGTAGTGGAGTTCATCTTTGGTGGAAAAGATTAGTTTTGATAGCCCCTCTGCCAATAACAGCCAATAGAGAAGTTCAAACACATTGAGTAACTGCAACGGATAAATAAGCCACGGCTGTAAGGTTGTATAGTCGAAAAAGTTAAGGGCAGACAGAGGAAAGAAAAACTGTAAATCTTTCAGCGAAAAATCGGTTTGAATAATAGAAAACCACAGGATTTTTAATAAAGAAGGAATCAAAAAAACAAACTCTGCAAGCAAGGCTACGTAAAGGGCCGATTTAAACAAAAAACGATTGGTAGAAAAATATAAACCAATACTCAGACATGACGCTACGAATGTAAGTTTAATCGATATTAAAATAGGGAGAATAGCATAGCTTATCCACTCCCATTTTTTACCTTGGTTTATTATGCTTTCTATTTGTTCATAGTTAAGTTGTTCTGCAAAGGTATTGAAGTAAAGATTTTCGGAAATTAGTAAGTAACTTGATAGAAATGCCATACTACTCGAAGCTATGATGAGTAGTAAGAAAAGGGAATATTTGGCACTTTTCATATATCAATTCCTTTTTGCTTTGCTACGAAATATACTATAACATTATATATCATCAAAAGCCAAAAATAAACCATGAGATTATTATGTTGGGAATTAACAAAAGCAAATATACCAACCCCTAATGCTAATAGGTTTGGTAGAATTACCCCAATCCATAGTGCTACTTTTTTCATTTTTTTTAATTTTAAATTGCTTATGAACAAAAAAAGCAAGGGTAGACCACGTCTACTAATCTACCCCTACTTATAAAATTACCACCAATCTAATTTGCCCCCCAAGCTATAAACAGAACAGGCTGCTACAACTGCAATAATTACTCCTCCCCCTGTTGCAAGAGCCGAACCAGCAATGGCGCCTGCTGCAACTAAACCATTATAAATCCCAATAGCAGCACGTCCGAAGCTGAGCCCAGCACAAAGTGAGCCAATAATTTCTCCGCCAATAATTTGGCTCATCTGTTGATTATCAATTTTTTTCATGGTTTTAAAATTTTAGTTGAATTAATATCCAGAAGCTTTTGCGATTGGTAGAAGTAAGCCACAAACTGAGGTATAGATTGCATTTGCTCCGAAAGCAATCGGACCGGCAGCAAAAGATATATTTAGTAAAGACAATGAGATACCACAAGAAGCCGCATAATAATCCCAGCCACTTGCGCCTGCTTTAATGTTTTCGATGCTTACTAAATCTAATTTCTTCATTTTTTTAAAAAATTAAAGTTTAAGCCTACCCTTAACGCATTTCGGCAATCGCGGTTGGATGCGCATCAACGGGAGCAAAGGTCAAAAAAAAAAAAACAATTTTCCAACTATTTAATCAACTATTTTTTTTGGGCTTTTTGCGTATTTTTTATTGGTATATTTTTTATATCCTAAAGTTAATAAATATACCAAAATGAAATTATAATAAAGAATTAGGCTAACTAATATAGCTTACTTTCTCTCATTTTTTACCTTGGTCTATTATATTTTTTATTTGTTCATAGGTAAGCTGCTCGGCAAAGGTATTAAAATATAGATTTTCGGAAATTAACAAGTAATTTGATAAAAACACAAAACCACTCAATGCTGCGATGAGCAGTAGGAAAAGGAGACGTTTGTCCATATAAAATACAACTACTTGATGATAGCTTTTCGAAAGAAAAACAACCCAATTGCAAGAGCAGTAATAAATCCTACAATAGTCATTACCCAGTCGTCAACTAATGAATCTATTCCTTTATTTTTAATAAAAAGGTATATAAATATCATTACCAGAGTAATTAAAATCAAAGAAGGTATAAATCGCTTGATTTTTATCATTGTCAAATATTTTTTTTGCTAAAGGGGATGGGTATTAAACCATAATAAAAGTTACTTTAGTTTAATACCTATCCCCAAGATTTTACCACCAACCATCCATATACCCTGCACAGAAAGTTGCTGAACCAAAAGCCCAAATTAAGACAGCTGGGTTTGTAGCAGCAGTAGCCATAGCAGCTGCTACAGCAGGGTTCAGTGCTGCAAGTGCTGCGGCTGACATCACTCCGGCAAATCCTGCACAATATCCTGAAGCCAATCCTCCGGCGTTAATATTTTCTAATTCTTGTCCTGTTAATTGTCTCATATTATTAATTTGTTTTTTGTTTACATGTAAACGCTACCAAGGATACCTGCAATACAGGCGTTAATTCCTATTGAACCCGCCAGTGCAACAGCTGGAATGGATGCACCCATAGTAATAAGAGCAGACGAAAAAGCTAATGCTCCTATACCTCCAGCACACACAATTCCTGCCATTGTCCGCCAATCTCCACCTTTTACAACCTCCATTTGTACATTCTCTAATTTCTTCATTATTACAAAGGTTTTAAAGTTTACGCCTACCCATAGGGTTATTTTCTTCATGATATTCCCAATTACTGACAAATCTACTCTTTACTAACTTTTTTATATGTTTTATGTATTCCTATCCTAAAGATAACTAATCCAACAAACATTAATATGGGAACAGATGAAGATATGATGGATGTTAAGGTTTCTGAATTAAACCCGATTGAAACGTAGTAATATAAACTTATGCCAAAAAAGAGACCTAAGAAAGCGTCGAATAAGAGTAATTTTTTGTTCATTATTTTAGATTTTTAAATTAAAATAAGACTTATTATTTTTTTCAATTGTGTTAAAGGCAGGATTCAAGTTACAAATGCAACTTCTTGATGGTTAGTTAATTGATTAAAAATTTGATTTGGTGTTTGAAAATCATGTCTTTTTCTTGGCCTGTTATTAAGTTCATTCTCTACAAATTTGATGTATTCATCTGTGATAGTAGAAAAGTCAGTTTGTTTGGGAATGTACTGTCTTATTAGCCCATTCAAGTTTTCATTAGCCCCCCTTTCCCAACTATGGTAAGGTCGAGCAAAGAATAATCCGTTTGGATGATGGAAAACCACAGGATTTTTAATAAAGAAGGAATCAAAAAAACAAACTCAGCTTCTAAAGCAATTCCAAAAGCTAATTTGAACGAAAACCGATTGGTGAAAAAGTATAAGCCCATGCTCAAGCAAGAAGCTACCAACGTGAGTTTAATCAAAGTCATAACCGGCAGAACAGCATAGCTTATCCATTCCCATTTTTTACCTTGATTTATCAATGTTTCTATTTGTTCGTAAGTAAGTTGTTCGGCAAAAGTGCTGAAATAGAGATTGTCGGAAATTAAAACGTAATTAGATAAGAATACAAAAATTGCAAGTACAGTTACAAGAAATAGAAACAATAAGCGTTTGTCTACATTCATAAATTTTAAGCTAACATTTTTTTCCGTCTGTAAAAATTTTATTAATCTTTTTGTTTTGAACTTTTCCAAATTTTAAGTTCAAGCAATAATCGGAGAAAAATCCACGTAATTGATAGCATCATTACTATTAAAGAAACATAAACTCCAAACTTATTACCTACATCATAAGATTTGAAAAAACCTAAAAACGAGAAACAGACACCAAATATAGGAGCTATGAAACCTACAAAGCTATTTAGTAAATTTTTCATGGAATTAAAATATTAAGAGTGAGTGAGAGCAATGGTTCGTTAATATATTTATAAACCCTTAAAGCCATAAATTGCATGAATATAATATCACACTATAGTGTTTGTATAAAAAATAAAAACACTATTCCTCATTGCAAACAAGCCACAATTGGATTTACTATATATAATAACGAAACCATTGATTACATAAATAGTAAAATTTAATATTGTTATTCACAAGTACCCCATGCAGCTAATCCGCCAGCAATACCACCTATAATGCCTGCTCCAGCTACTACTGCTCCTGCTCCAAGTCCTGTCCATGCAAGAAGAGGAGCGACCCTTGCGCCAGCCTTGACACCTAACCATGCTCCGCCAACCACACCAGCCGCTGCTTTATAACCACAGTCATCCCCTGCTGCAGTTATGTCAATCATTTGGTCATTATTTAACCTATTCATAAATAAAATATTTAATGTTTAAAAATAAATTAACAGGCTGCTGAAGCAGCACCAATACCAAGTACTACTCCACCAAAAACAGCTAAACCTACCATTAGGCCAACAGGATTAGCCACTGCAACTACTCCTGCAATTGCACCTGCTGCTTCAATACCTCCTAAAGCACCAATACCGTATCCTCCGATACCAGCAGCCAAACATTTTACCCATCCACCCGCTTCGATGATTTCCATCTGCTTATTCTCCAGTTTTTTCATTTTGTAAATAATTTTGAGTTAAGCCTACCCTTAACGCATTTCGGCATTCGCGGTGGTGCGACACCTCGCTTGGATGCGCATCAACGGGAGCAAACATAATTCGTATTTTTATAACGTCTTATGCAAATTTGCATATATTTTATTCATATTTGCATAATTATACATTCACTTGTTTGATGATGATGCAGATAGGAGCCAAACTGAGACAGTTACGCGATGAAAAAAGGTTTTCACAAGAATTGGTCGCCGAAAAACTGGGAATTTCGCAAGCCAATTATTCACGCTTAGAAAGTGATAAAATGCAGCCCAATAGCGAACTGCTAGGCGTCTGTCCATCTTTATTACTTTTCCTTCTTTTTAATATTCTCACAAATAATCGTGATAGATAAGAGTAGTAATCCTACAGGTGCGGCCACTTTAATTATTTTTAAAAATGAATCCGATGTCTTTTTTACATACTCAAAATAGAGTAGATAGAGATATAAAACTAAAGTAGTTATAGAAAAAAATATACGCAACATTTGTAATTTATTTGTTTTCATTATGGTAATATAGATTATAGAAATAGATACATCAATAAGCATAGGGTGAATGTTTAATATTCCTATTTAAGAAATTTCACCCTATGCTCCTTATGCTTTAATGTTTAACGTATTGACAAACGAGTTGACTAACTGCTAAACCCCATCCCATCCCAGCTAAAACTGGAATACCAAACTTTAAGCCTATGGAAGCTTCAACTACCCCGACCCAATTTCCAAGCTGATCTGGAACCCAACAATAACCATTCCAAAAACTTTGGTTGAAACCAGCATTAATAATTATCAATTTTTCGTTAGATATTTTTTTCATTGTTTTAATTTTTTTAGCCATACATTGCACAAATTAAACCAATATTGACCCCAAAATACGAAGTCAATCCTGCAGCAACAAACACTCCAACTCCTCCAGTAGCTAGGCCGATACCTAAAAGTATTGTTCCTGCGAAAAGAGCAGCTCCCCCTCCAGTACAAAGAGCATTTACTTGACTTCCAGTTAATCCTCCATCCCCCCCTCCGCTCACTAATTCCATCTGTACATTTCCTAATTTTCTCATTTTGAAAAAGTTTTAAAGTTTACGCCTACCCATAGGGTTATTTTCTTCATGATATTCCCAATTACTGACAAATCTACTCTTTACTAACTTTTTTATATGTTTTATGTATTCCTATCCTAAAGATAACTAATCCAACAAACATTAATATGGGAACAGATGAAGATATGATGGATGTTAAGGTTTCTGAATTAAACCCGATTGAAACGTAGTAATATAAACTTATGCCAAAAAAGAGACCTAAGAAAGCGTCGAATAAGAGTAATTTTTTGTTCATTATTTTAGATTTTTAAATTAAAATAAGACTTATTATTTTTTTCAATTGTGTTAAAGTATTTTTTTAACACAATTGAAAAAATACTAATCAACCAGCAATACAACTTCCTATACTCCACCCTGTGCCAGCAGCATCAATTAATACACCAGCCACAACACCAGCGGCTAAACCACCTGTAGCAGGGACTGCGGCAATTGCTAATCCTAAACCAACTATACCCAATACTCCAAACACACAGCCCGAAGTGAAAGACCATTTTCCACCTGTTATCTTCTCCATCTGTACATTCTCCAATTTTTTCATTTTAAAAAGCATTTTAAATTTACGCCTACTCTTCACGCATTTCGGCAATCGCGGTGGTGCGACACCTCGCTTGGATGCGCATCAACGGGAGCAAACATAATTCGTATTTTTATACCGTCTTATGCAAATTTGCATATATTTTATTCATATTTGCATAATTATACATTCACTTGTTTGATGATGATACAGATAGGAACCAAACTGAGACAGCTACGCGATGAAAAAAGGTTTTCACAAGAATTGGTCGCCGAAAAACTGGGAATTTCGCAAGCCAATTATTCACGCTTAGAAAGTGATAAAATGCAGCCCAATAGCGAACTGCTACCAAAAATAGCAGATTTGTACGGAATTGCCATCAAAGATTTGTTTACTTCGGAGGCGCAGCAATACGTCAACATCAGTCAGTACCATGACCAAGCCTTTAGTTCGTATTGGGTGCATCAAGAGTCTCAAAAGTTCGTAGAAAAACTTTTAGAAGCAAAAGATGAAATTATAGCGATACAACGAAATCAAATCGCGGTACTCGAAGAAGAAATAAAACGGCTGCAAGCCGCTCAAAAAAGCTAAACCCTGTCAGCGTTTTTATGTAAAATTAGAACCCTGCGAATGCGATTACACAACGTTCTTTTTCCAGCACTTCTATAATAGTGATTATGCAGAAATAAGTGTTATGTTCTCGATAGAAGAACCTTTTAAGAATTGGACCGCCGACGCGGCCTAAAAACAAAGAACTCAGTTTTATCGAACCGCCGATGCGGTCAAAAAATCTACAATAAAATGTTAGCTTCTACCCGTGTTGTGATTGAACATAGCAATAGTGGTATTAAAAGATTGAAAATGATTAAAGATACAATTAAGGTTCATAACACTGAATTTAGAGATACTATTATGGTAGTTGCTTGTGCTTTACACAATTTCAGAACGGTCATTCGCACTATCCTCGCACGCGCTTGCGCTGAGTTAGTCTTTCTTTCATCATAATCACTATTATATATAGAGTATTGATTTTCAGAAATTAGCACCATATAATTAGGCAAAAACAAGGCCACCACCGACTGCAATAAGACCGCAATTAAGAGACAAGCTATTTTTGTTTTGTGCATTTTGATTACATTAAAACAAGTGATTATCTTTGGTAAAAAACAAAACGGATATGGTTGTAGCAGAACATCTCATAAAAAGTATTCAGAAGCAACTCCAAACGCAAGCATTGGTAAAAATTCCTGCCTCAGAGGAGGAGTACATGGCCGTTATTGCCGAACTACCCTTCAAAATTGAATACCACCAAAGCGAAATTATTACCATGGGACTTGCATCTATTTGGCACGAAACAATTATTGCCAACCTTATTTGGTTGCTTCAAAAAATACTCATCTCCAACGACGACTACCTCGTTTTGGGTAGCAATGCGGGCATTTATGTGCCTAAATTTGAAGGCGGTTACTACATGCCCGATGTGTTGGTAGTAAAAGGCACGCCTGAATTTAAACCCAACTCAAAGTGTATTATTACCAATCCTTTTTTGATTATTGAGGTGCTGTCGCCTTCTACTTCGTCGTTTGATACGTCGGGCAAGTTGGAAGAATACAAGGAATTTGAAAGCCTTCAACAAGTGGTGTATATCTTCCAAGACCGTCCCAAAGTAGTTTCTTACATCCGCACCGAAACGCCCAATACGTGGCTCAATCAAGATTACAAAAAAATAGAAGACCGTATTTCGATTGCAGGCTCACCTATCTCACTTTCAGACATTTACCGCAAAGTTCAGTTTTCATAAGGCACTCCAACAATCGCTGTCGATATTGGCATTTTGTAAGAGTTGGTCATGTGTTCCGGATTGGGCAAAACGCCATTTTCCAACAGATAAATACGGTCACAAATACTGCGCAACGTATGAAGGCGGTGGGTGATAAAAATGATGCCCATTTCGCTTTTCAGTTGTTTTAAAAGTTCTAAAACAAACGTTTCTGTGTGGCGGTATCTTCGTCTAAGATTAGGGGGTGTGGTTTGGCCACGAGAACCCTTGCAAGTCCTATTCTTGCTCGGTGGTGCTAAAACAGATATTGTCTATGACCGAGACTTGTTTTCTTCGGAGGCGCAGCAATACGTCAATATCAGTCAGTACCACGACCAAGCCTTTAATTCTGGGTGTACTAGGAGTCTCAAAAGTTCGTAGAAAAACTTTTAGAAGCAAAAGATGAAATTATAGCGATGCAACGAAATCAAATCGCGGTACTCGAAGAAGAAATAAAACAGCTGCAAGCCGCTCAAAAACGCTAAACCCTGTCAGCGTTTTTATGCAAAATTATAACGCTGTCGGAGCTATCACACATCGTTCCTGCTTCAGCATTTCTACATTTTCGTCTACTTTCATTCGCGTTTTTTCGTTGTCGAACTCTCCCGCAAAAGCCGCTTTGAGTTCCCGGCGTTTGATAGCTTCCATAAAGCGTCGGATATCTTCTTTGGTTTCAAGCAAAAGCGGCGGCACTTCGGTTGGTTTTCCATCGTCGTCTTTGGCTACCATTGTGAAGTAAGAGGTATTGGTGTGCTTTTGAATACCTGTGCGAACATTTTCCGCAATGACCCGAATTCCAATCACCATCGAGCTGCGTCCTACGTAGTTGATAGAGGCGTGAAGAGACACCAATTCACCTACTTCAATAGGCTGCAAAAAGTTGACACCTTCTACGGTTACAGTGACCACATACGTTCCTGCGTGTTTGGAAGCGCAGGCATAAGCCACTTTGTCCATGAGTGATAACAAGATGCCTCCGTGAATTTTCCCGCCAAAGTTAGCATAGGCGGGAATCATCAGTTCGGTAATCGTAGTACGGGAATAATTGACTGATTTGGGAGGTGTCATTTTTTTGCGTCTTTCAAACTTACACTTCCCCGCGCCAATTTCTCGGCTTCGTCAAATAAGGTTAACGCTTTTTGTAAACCTTCATCTAAGGTGGACATTACCTGATAAAACTCGTTATTCAAGCCCCCTTTTTCACGTTTTTGAAAGGCATAGCGCCCTATTGTTGCCTTCAAATACGTACGAATGTAGGGCTTAGAACGGTTGTATTCTTTTTCGTTGAACTTAATACCGTCGGCAGTCGCATTTTTTACAATTTCGTTTAAATCTGCGTCAGTGGCTGCATAAGTTTTCAGGAATTCGGGAAAGCTTAGTTTTTCCAATTGCTTCTTATTCTGACCTACGTAGTTCAATGCGTAATCACGTACTGTATTTTTGGCAAACAATTCATACAGGTACGGGGTCATCATACTCGTATCGCGCGGTACAAACACGTCGGGGGTGATGCCGCCGCCGCCGTATACAGTGCGTCCACCGTCGGTATGAAACTGAAGTTTTGGGTTGTTTTTAATGCTGTCAGCTACGAATAATTCACCGTGTGAGAAACGATTTTTTAGGTCTTTTTCATAGGTTTCCACATCGCCCATGGTGTAAGGTTTCTGAATACTGCGTCCGCTCGGTGTATAATAACGTGAGATAGTGAGTCGTAACTCTGAACCATCTGAGAGGTTAACGGGCATTTGTACCAGACCTTTCCCAAACGAACGTCGGCCTACAATGAGGGCACGGTCGTGGTCTTGTAACGCACCCGCTACAATTTCGGAAGCTGAGGCGCTTCCTTCGTCAATTAAAACAACTACACTGCCGCTTTCAAACATACCGGTATTTTTAGCGCGAGTCTGACGGTCGTATCGGTCATCTTTTCCGTCAGTATACACAATCATTTTATCTCCCGAAATCAACTCATCCACCATGTTGGTAGCTCGGTCCATGTATCCTCCGGGATTGCCACGCAAATCAAGTACGAGTTTTTTCATTCCCTGAGTTTTAAGCGTACTGAGTGAGTTTTTAAACTCATCGTACGTGGATTCAGAAAAACGAGTTACTTTGACGTAGCCGGTCTCTTTATCAATCATGTAAGAAGCATCCACCGAGTAGGTGGGAATGCGGTCACGACGAAGTTGGAAAGCCAATGGTTTGGGAACGCCTTTACGTAGGATTTCAATTTTAACATCACTGCCGCGCGGACCGCGAAGTTTGGAGAAGATAAAAGAATTATCAACGCTTTTACCCGTAAAAACTTCATTGTTTACTTTCAAAATTTTATCTCCCCCCTGAATTCCTGCCGCTTCTGAAGGCCCGCCGACGAGTGGAGTGACTACATAAACTGTATCTTTGTAGAGATTGAATTCTATCCCGATTCCGTCAAAACCGCTTTCCAGTTGAGAACGAGCCGCTACGGCATCTTTGGCGTTGAAATAATACGTATGCGGGTCCAGTTTTTCGAGCATTTTAGTGATTGAATAATCTACCAAAGCATCGGTATTGACTGTGTCCACATAGTTGTTGTCAATGAGTTGCAGGACTTCCTTAAATTTCGTGTAACCTCGCGCTACATCTGTCACTCCCTTACTGCCCCCAAAAAAAGTAGCTCCCAAAAGCATACCTGCTGCCAGCGTAATGCTCAGTAAAATTGGCAATCTTACCGTCCAACGGTCGTTTTTAATTGGATTTTCCATAAAATAATTAAGAATTGGAACACAGATAAAACGGATTTGACTGATTTGAACAGATTGGCCAAATGAGTACTGCGTAGCTTCTGCTTTATCGGTGTTCTATTTGTGTCAAAAACATAAAATTAACGAACAAATGCAAAAGGTAGTTTATAACAGTCAAAAATCTCTTTAAACTTTCCGTTCTTTGCGAAATATACCCATTGAAAAATCCATGAAACCTGACAAAAAACTTTTTCTCTTAGACGCATTTGCCTTGATTTACCGGGCTCATTTTGCCTTCATCAAAAGCCCGCGTATTACCTCCAACGGATTGAATACTAATGCGGTATTTGGCTTTACCAATACATTGTTGGAGGTCTTGAAAGATGAAAAACCGACCCATTTAGGTGTGGCATTTGATACTCCTAAACCTACCTTTCGACATATACAGTTTGAAGCCTATAAAGCCCAGCGTCAGCAACAGCCCGAAGACATTACCATCGCCGTTCCTTACGTAAAACAATTACTGAAGGCATTGTGCATTCCGATTTTGGAATTGGATGGCTATGAAGCCGATGATGTTGTAGGGACACTTGCCAAAAAGGCGGCTCGTCAGGGTTTTGAAGTATTTATGATGTCGCCTGATAAAGACTACGGGCAGTTGGTGGAAGAGCACATCTATTTGTACAAGCCTGCCATCATGGGCAAAGGAGTAGAAATCATGGGTCCCAAAGAAGTCTGTGCCAGATGGGGAATTAAAGACATCAGTCAGGTAGTAGATATGTTGGGCTTACAGGGCGATGCATCCGACAATATTCCAGGAATTCCGGGAGTGGGCGAAAAAACTGCCCAAAAACTGTTGGAAGAGTTTGGGTCGGTTGAAAATATCATTGCTAACGCGGATAAACTTGCCGGTAAGCTCAAAGACAAGGTAATTGACGGTGCCGAAAAAGCAATCCTGTCAAAGCAGCTCGCTACCATTGACATCAACGTCCCAATTGAATTCAATGAGGAGGATTTATTGATGTGCGAGCCTAATAAGGAAATGCTTTCAACGCTCTTGGATGAATTGGAATTCAGAACCTTGCGTAAGCGAATGTTAGGTGAAACTGAGGCTCCTGCGCCTATACCTATTGCCGATAAAAAAGGACAATTAAATTTGTTTGGAGATAGTGGTCCGTCTGCTGAAGCGCCTGCTCAGGGAAAACAACCATTTTCAGCGGCTAATCCAACCTTGTTGTTTGAATCTTCCAACGAACGTCGAACCGTCGCAAATACCGTCCATCGTTATCATTTGGTAGATACCCCTGAGCTTCGGCAATCGTTAGCGCATTACTTGAGTTTGCAGGACTCGTTTTGTTTTGATACTGAAACTACTTCCATAGATGCTAATGATGCGGATTTGGTGGGCTTGTCGTTTGCGTACCAAAAAGGAGAAGCATTTTACGTGACTGTGCCTGCGGACCGCGAGGAAGCTCAAAAGGTAGTGGAAGATTTTAGGACGGTATTGGAAGATGAAAAAATTGAGAAAATCGCCCAAAATCTTAAATATGACATGGTGGTTCTCCAAAATTATGGAGTTCAAGTTGCCGGGCCGTTGTACGATACCATGTTGGCGCATTACCTGATAGAGCCGGAAAAACGGCACAACATGGATATTTTGGCTAATTCATACTTGAATTACGAACCGGTTTCAATTGAGTCGCTCATTGGGAAAAAAGGCCCCAAGCAGCTCACGATGCGGGATGTTGCGGTAGAGAAACTGGTCGAATATGCCGCCGAAGACGCTGATATTACGTTGCAGTTAAAGGAAAAACTGAATCCATTATTGATTGAAAACCAAGCAGAAAAGCTGTTTCGGGGAGTGGAAATTCCGTTAGTGGAAGTATTGGCTTCCATGGAACGGGAAGGAGTGAAAGTCGACATGAAGGCACTGGCTGAAATGTCCAGAGTTTTGGAAGTAGACATGAAGCAGGTTGAAAGGGAAGTGTATGGTTTGGCGGGCGAAGAATTCAATATTTCGTCTCCAAAACAGTTGGGAGTCGTTTTGTTTGAAAAACTCAAACTCATCAAGAACCCCAAGAAAACGGCCACCGGACAATACGCAACGGGCGAAGACATTCTTTCCGACCTTGAAGCCGAACACGAGATAGCGCGTAAGATTTTGGACTATCGGGAATTACAAAAGCTAAAATCCACGTATGTTGATGCCTTGCCGTTGCTGATTAATCCCCGAACCGGACGCATTCATACGTCTTTTAATCAAGCTGTAACGGCCACGGGACGATTGAGCAGTACGAATCCCAATCTTCAAAATATCCCCATTCGTACTCCTCGCGGGCGGGAGATTCGAAAAGCTTTTATTCCCCACAGCGACGAATATTTGATTCTCTCAGCCGATTATTCCCAAATCGAATTGCGCATTATGGCGGCTTTCAGCCAAGATGCAACCATGTTGGAAGCCTTCAACAATGGCTTGGACATTCACGCCAGTACGGCCAGCAAAGTGTTTAAGGTAGAACTCAGCGAAGTGACTTCTGATATGCGTCGCAAGGCTAAAATGGTCAATTTTGGTATTATTTATGGCATTTCGGCCTTTGGATTGGCGCAGCGATTAGGAATACCGCGCGGTGAAGCGAGTGAAATTATTAAGGCTTATTTTCAGGAATTTCCGGCGGTAAAGACCTTCATGGATTTGTCAGTCAACAAAGCACGTGAACACAAATACGTGGAGACGATTTTAGGGCGTCGTCGCTATTTGGCAGATATTGATTCTCAAAATCAAACTACGCGGACGTTTGCCGAACGCAATGCCATCAATGCTCCTATCCAAGGCTCGGCTGCTGATATGATCAAGATTGCCATGATTAACATTCATGCCTTTTTAAAGAAAGAAAAACTTCGTTCCAAGATGATTCTCCAAGTGCATGACGAATTGGTCTTTGATGCTCATCGCGACGAGGTGGAGTTATTGAGCCAAAGAGTCAATGAATTAATGATTAATGCAATTCCACTGCCCGTTAAAATGGAAACTGGGATTGGTAAAGGCATAAATTGGTTGGAAGCGCATTAATTTTGATTCCCATATTTCACGGCAGTCCCTTCCATGATAAAGCCTTGATAATCTTTAGCGGTGTAATACTTGTAGCGCACGTTCACGAGGGCGTGCGCTCCCATGCTAACTCCCCGTATGATGAGTTGGTCTAATAATGCGCGTTTCTGCCCTTCGTCATTGCCTCGGTAAATCATTCGTCCGTCTTTGGTTTGTTGATTACTGAGCGGAACTTCTTTTTCCACTTTTACAAGACCAAGGGCTGTATAGGGCCGACCTGTAGGTTGATTTTCATAGAATACATCGATGGGATATTCTGCATTCGCCAATTTAATGGGAATCCCTAAACCACCGTTGGAAGTAGAAACAGGACGAGCGCAGGAGATAAAAAGTGTAAAGGTGAAAATGTAAAGGGTAAACTGGGTAATTCGTTTGTGTATGTTCATAATTCTATCTTTCTAAATTCGGCTTCGGGAAATTTCATTTGAAAATCTTTGATTACCAATACCGCTACCGGATTGAACGGCGTAATGTCGGGAAATAGTTCGGAATTTACCTTGATGTCGGTCAATTTTCCAAAATAGGCTTTGCCGCTCGCTTCGGGTTTAGTCAGTACCCAATCCTTCCGAAGTTGTTGGGTAATGCGAAACGGAAACAAGGCTGTTGTAAGAGGAAACGAAATAGTGCCGCGTCGTATTGTCGCTTCAAAAAATGGTTTGTCTTCAATGGAAACGGTGATTTTCTCAGCGCGTTTATCAAGCTGCTGTACGTCAAAATCAGCCCATTCTTTGGGTATTCCCCAGTTCTCGATGCCATTCCACACACTATTTTGGTCAGAAACATAAATTTTTGAGATGGAGAAAGTGTATTTGTCCACCATCTTAAACAAACCCGGAATAAACAGTAGTTCTCGGTAAGGGCCAACGGGGGTAGTATGATAATCCACGAGCATGATACTGCTCACTAAACCTTTGTAGAAAACGTTCTGATAGTCAGCCAGAAACCCATTTTCTTGGATGAGTTTTTTCGGTAAGCGATACAGGAAAATGTAGCCATTCCCAGTCAACGTCCAAGGGGCAGGGGCGAGTATGGAAGGGGCAGGAAGTGTTTCAGTAGAGAGAATTTGTTGGGATAATAGCATAGGTCAAACGGTGGTTTTGTAACATTTTTGAGAAAGATATAGACAAAACCGATAACTTAAAATAATAGGCGGTGCTTGTTTAACAAAAAAATTGGTACGAAATTTGCCACCGCTTTTAGCAACTCGGTATTTATGAAACAAAAGGGGCTTCAAACACGACTTATTTCAACGACTTTGGCATTGCTGCTGTTAATAACAGCAATGGCAGGGAAGGCGTTGTCGTTGCCCCAAGCCGATGTTAAAAAGGCAATTGCTGAAAAAACGTCCAAAGACAAAAAGGCCAAAGGCGAACGTCCCGTTATTCAGGAAATGTCGTTGGAGGCGGTTGTTGCTCCTGCTATCTCGTTTGATTTTGAGCAGTCGTTTTATTTTCTGCCTACTATCTTCAGCATTGAATTGCCGTTTGTAAGTACGCTTCCCAAGCGGTTTGATATTTTTTATTATTTCTTCTCTTTTTTCCGAAACGTTTTCGGACACTTCATTGCGATTAATGCACCTTAGTCAACACTAAGGGTGGTTGTATTTTGTCGTGCCGGCGGTACGATAATACTTTTAACGCTTTCCAGCGTTTGAACAGCCCATTTTCGGGTATCGTTTACATTACTCATTTCATCCATTTATTCATCACTCATAAAAACAATGCAAAACAGACTTGGCATTTGGATCTTGACAATAGTAGTAGCCTTATTGAGCGTCTATTATCTGTCCTTTACGTTTGTAGCACGCAGTATTCGCAAAGATGCGGAAGCTTTCGCTACAGGGAAAGACGGTATCGTTGATATTAAAAAGAAAGAACATTATCTCGACTCGCTTCGCCGCGAGCCGGTTTATTTGGGAACAACCTATCAAGAAGTAACACAACGCGAATTAGGATTAGGTCTTGACTTGCAAGGTGGTATGCACGTGGTTTTGGAAGTGGCACCTACGGATATCATGAAAGGCTTGGCTGGTGGAAATTCCCGCAACAGCCAATTCACTGAAGCCTTGAAAAAAGCCGTTGACGCTCAGAAATCAAGCCAATCCAGTTTTGTGGACTTGTTTGTGACTGAATACAAAAGTATCGCTCCCAATGCCCAACTGGCACAGATTTTCTCTAACAGCACCAACCGTGGTAAAATTAATAACAGTTCTTCTGACGGAGATGTTGTTAAATTTTTGAAAGAGGAGGTAGACGGCGCTACCAGCCGGGCATTTCAAATCATTCAGCAACGGGTTGATAAATTTGGGGTAGCGAACCCGAACATTCAACGTTTACCAGGTTCAGGTCGGATTTTGATTGAACTACCAGGAGTTGATAACCCCGAACGCGTTCGTCGCCTTTTGACAGGTTCGGCGAAATTGGAATTCTGCGAGGTTTATACATTGGACGATATTTCTCCTGCGCTTAATTCTTTGGGTGCGTATATGACTCAATTGGATCTGGAAAAGAAAATCGCTTCAAAAGGAGCTGCTTCAACAGATACCAGCAAAGCAGGCGGTGATTTGGCGTCTCAGTTGGCAAAAGGTGCTAAGACTGATTCAACAAAAACCGACACTACAGCTAACCAAACCGGTTTGGCGAGCTTATTTGTTCCTATTTCACAAGGACAATTAGGTGTATATGCAAAAGATACCGCACGTGCCAATGAACTTTTACGTCGTCCCGAAGTGAAATCAATGTTTCCTTCTGATGTCGTTATTTTATGGGATCGTAAAGGAATTGAAACAACAGATAAACGCAACGAAATCGTTGGAATTTACTTCATTAAAAAAACAAACGGTCAGGCACAGCTTGAAGGTGATGTGATTGTAGATGCAGGAAATGACTACGATGACCGTGGTCGTCCGGAAGTAAATATGCGTATGAATGCCGAAGGCGCACGCAAATGGAAAAACTTTACGGCGGCTAACATTGGTCGTCCGGTAGCTATCATTTTGGATGACTTTGTTTATACCGCCCCTAACGTTCAGAACGAAATTCCAAACGGTAATACCAGCATCACCGGTTCTTTTACCGTAGAAGAAACCAAAGATATGGCCAATATCCTGAAAGCAGGTAAATTGCCTGCGCCAACTACGATTGTAGAGGAAGCGGTAGTAGGTGCTACTTTGGGGTCAGAATCAGTAAATGCCGGGGTGATTTCATCCTTGGTGGGTCTGTTGGTGGTTCTTATCTTCATGGTGATTTACTACAATAAAGCAGGAATGATTGCCGATGTAGCCCTGTTTATCAACTTGTTTTTCCTAATGGGAATTATGGCCTCATTGGGAGCTATCCTAACCTTGCCGGGTATTGCGGGTATCGTATTGACAATTGGTATGGCGGTGGATGCCAACGTGTTGGTCTTCGAGCGTATTAAGGAGGAATTAGCGTCGGGAAAAGATTTGAAATTGGCCATTTCGGACGGTTTCAAAAACTCACTTTCTTCGATTCTTGACTCAAACGTTACTACGTTATTGACAGGTATTATCCTGTTCTTCTTAGGAACGGGCTTGATTCTTGGGTTTGCCACTACGCTTGTAATCGGTATTTTGACCTCTTTGTTTGCTGCCCTGTTTGTATCTCGCCTGATTTTGGAATGGTGGGTAGGCAAAGGCCGTACCATTGAATTCTTCTCAAGCTGGTCACAAAACCTTTTCAAAGGAGCTGACTTTGACTTCGTATCTCGCCGTCGTATGTATTACATCATTTCATCGGTCATTATCGGTGCTGGTATTATTTCAATCATTTTCAAAGGCTTCGGTTTAGGGGTTGACTTTAAAGGTGGACGCAGCTATGTGGTGCGTTTTGAACAAGGTGTTAATACAACGGAAGTACGTCAAGTATTAACGAGTGTATTTGAAGCTGCACCCGAAGTAAAAACGTATGGTGGAGTAGGAATTGGCGCCAACCAACAGGTGAAAATTACCACCAGTTATTTGGCAGATGCTACTACTCCTGATTCTGACAAACAGGCAGAAGCCAAATTGAATGAAGGTCTAAGCAAATTGCCGAATAATAAAGCTACCATTCAAAGTTCGCAAAAAGTAGGACCGACCATTGCCTTTGACCTGATTATGACCTCATTAAAAGCATTGCTGCTGGCTATCTTGGTTGTATCGGCGTATATCTACATTCGTTTCCGACGGATTGCCTTTGTGTGGGGTGCTGTTGTGGCGTTATTCCACGACGTACTCATTATTTTGGCGGTATTCTCCATTTTTAACGGTTTGTTGCCTTTCTCTTTGGACGTTGACCAGGCGTTTGTAGGTGCGGTATTGACCATTATGGGTTATTCAATGAACGATACGGTGGTAGTATTTGACCGTGTTCGTGAGTACTTGAGAGACAATCGTAATAAGAAAGAGACGATTCCGGCTATCATTAACAACGCCTTGAACAGTACCCTGAGCCGTACGGCAGTAACGGGTCTTTCTACCATGTTTGTGTTGATTGTATTATTCTTCTTTGGTGGTGAAGTAATTCGTGGATTCTCATTTGCAATGCTCCTTGGAGTTATTGTGGGTACTTATTCTTCACTTTTTGTGGCTACGCCTATCGTGGTTGATTCACTTACCCGTGCACAGGAGAAAAAAGATGCATTGCCTTCAGAAGCGAAAAAAGAAGCACCTGCCCGTCTTATTTCAGATTTTCCTGACACGCCACGCGGTGGTTTGCAGCAATTAGATATGCCACAGGAAGAAGCACCTGAAGAAAAACCTAAAAAGGAAAAGAAAGCACCGTTGATTAAGCCTTCGTTGAAGAAATAGTCGACAAAAAAACGTCGCCGAGGTTTTGAACCTCGGCGACGTTGATAAATTATTAAAAGAGAAAGGGTTAAGTGACATTCACTTAACCCTTTCTCTTTTAAATCAGTACGTGATGCTCTTTAAATCTCTTTGTGCAAATCATTGTGATAGCCGGCAAAGATGGTACCCTGAATAAGAGTACCTACCAGAGCGGTGAATACATCACCAAACACAAAAACCAATACCGTAATCAATAAAAAGAAGGCGATCAACCAGCCTGAGGGGATTTCCTGTTCTTTATGTGCTTCCATTGAAATCAATTTTTTGAATGATGGCAGAAATTAACGCTGCAAGTTAGGTAAAAAAACTTTTTGTCGGATTTGAAACAAAAGGAAAGTTTCCGGCACTCATTCGGTTATTGCTTTATTTAAGGCTGTTTCCCAACCCGAATACGTTTCTGCGTACTTTTCCTGTAAATGAGCTTCCGGTGCAAAAGTGGCGATTTGGGTAAGTCCTTCAAAGGCAGTTTGGAAATCGTAAACGCCTACTCCAATGCCTGCCGCACGAGCTGCACCCTGTGCCCCGTCGGTATCATATAACTCAATGGTCGCTCCGGTAGTATTGGCAAAAGCCTCGCGGAAAAGCGGACTTAAAAACAAATTGGCGTGTCCTGCCCGTACCGTTTGGGTTTGAACGCCCATCTGTTGCATGACCTGAAGACCGTAGTTGAGCGCAAAAACAATTCCTTCCTGTGCTGCTCTAAATACGTGGGCGGTTGAATGCGTATTGAAATTAAGTCCCTGTAAATGACCACCAACCAAGCGATTTTCGAGAACACGCTCCGCTCCATTTCCAAAAGGCAGAAAAGTCAATCCTTCGGCTCCGATGGGAGTTTGGGCGGCTTGTTGATTCATTTCATCGTAACTGATTCCTCCGGCAAAACGGCGCACCCAACTGTTCAAAATACCCGTGCCATTTACGCACAACAAAACTCCGTTGCGTTGGGCGTCGGGCGTGCTGTTGACGTGAGCGAAGGTATTCACGCGCGAAAGGGGGTCGGCGGTGGCTTGTGCGTTGATTCCGTATACCACACCCGAAGTGCCTGCAGTAGTGGCTACTTCTCCCGGATTGAGAACATTAAGTGAAAACGCGTTATTGGGTTGGTCGCCGGCCCGGTAGGAAATAGGAGTGCCAGCTTTAAGCCCTAATTCGGCCGCAGCTAAAGCGGAAAGCTGGCTTTGAGGTGCAAATGTACTGACTACTTCGGGGATGAATGAGGCATCAAAGCCGTAAAAATCAAGGAGTTGTTGGGAGATTTTTTGTTCGGCAAAATCCCAGAATATCCCTTCGGAAAGTCCCGAAACAGTTGTTTGAGGGATTCCTGACATACGCATTGCCAGGTAATCGCCCGGTAGCATGAAATAACGAATTTGTTCATAAACAGCAGGTTCGTTGTCTTTTACCCACTTGAGTTTTGAGGCTGTAAAATTCCCCGGTGAATTGAGTAAATGGCCTAAACATTCCTTTGAACCCATTTCAGCAAAAGCCCAATTACCAATTTCTACTGCACGGCTATCGCACCAAATAATGGAAGGGCGAAGCGCTCGCAGATCCTTATCTACTACCACCAATCCATGCATTTGGTAAGAAATACCGATACCGGCTACCAAGGCCGGGTCAAAGGTGTATTTTACTTTTAATTTATGGGTGGCATTGACTGCTTCCTGCCACCAACTGTCCGGATGCTGTTCCGCCCAGCCTGCCTGATGTGCTATCATGCCCATTTCCTGTTCGGGAGAGGTGGCGGTCGCCACGGCTTTTCCCGTTTCTATGTCCAACAAAGCAACTTTTACTGACGAGCTGCCTACGTCGTAGCCTAAAAGATATTTCACAGATACGTTAATGGTTTAATGTTTACGATAAAAGGTGAAAATGCACGATTTTACCTTGTCTTATAAAATTCTCACTCCTGACTTCTGACTTCTCACATCTTTATTGTTATTTTCGTAGAAAAAATTGCCTTAAATAGATGTTTGATTACTTCACAACCGAAAGATTGATTTGGATTGGGGCGATTTATGTGGTCTTATGCCTCATTGCGTATTTTATTCAGCACAAATTTATCTTTAAACCCGAAAAACTACCGCAAGATTTTGTCTATAAATACGAAGATTTATTTGAGGAGTTGTTTTTTGACCCCGAACCCAACGTTCGTATCAATGCTTTGCGGTTTTATCAGGAGGAAGCGTCGCGCGGATTGTTGATTTATTTTCACGGCAACACACGCAGTATTAAAGGTTGGTCTAAATATGCCAAAGATTTTACGCAACATGGCTACGATGTGCTGATGCTTGATTATCGGGGGTTTGGGAAAAGCGTCGGAAAGCAAACCGAGGATGGAATTAAAAACGACGCGCAGTACATTTATAACAAAATGCGCTCAAAATACGGGTATACCGAAGAAAAAATCATCATTTACGGGCGTTCGTTAGGGTCAGGGTTTGCCACCAAACTGGCATCGGTCAATCATCCGAAAATGCTTATTTTAGATGCACCTTATTATAGTTTTACACGGCTTACCACCCGTTTTTTGCCTTTTTTGCCGGTTTCTTATATCCTTAAATTCTCCATTCGGACAGATGTGTGGATAAAATACGTGAAGTGCCCCATCTATATCATTCACGGCACCAAAGACTTATTGATTCCGTTTCGTTCGAGTGTTCGCTTAATGAATTTGATTCCTCAATCGGCCCGCCTTATCCCGATTTACGGTGGCGGCCACAACAATCTGCCCGACTTTCCTGAATATCACACGCACTTGGCTGATATTCTCAACGACCGTTTTGATTTGATTTTTGATAAGTATGAAAAACGGTATGAATGAAGCCTGGATTTAGGGTAATAAAGACACATTTTACAGGATAAAAACGCTCTTTTGCTTATAAAAAGCGAAGGCTTGTAAATATTTGTGCCTGTCAATCAGCACTTTTTCGGCTTTAAACCGTTTCTTTGTGCTTCTACAGGAATACCCAATTTTTATACACACCATTCCGTCTTTCAAAAAGTAAAATGAGCACCTCATTGCTGCGTCTCGCAAGTATCCTTTATTTGCTCCTTCCTAACCTGATTTTTGCGGCGAGTTGGTTTAGAATTGAACTGGCAATTCCGATGATTATAGGGCTCTGCTACTTGTTTTGGCTGGAAATCAAAGGGGAGAAACAACAAAACAATAAACCATCTTTCAGTAAAAAGGAGCTCATTATCTTGGCTTTTATTACTTTTGTCTTAACGGGTCTAACAGGCATAAGCGGATATTCTTATCAACTTTACGATTATTGGGCAGAAAATACTAAGTTTTATGACTTGTATAAAAGTGACTGGCCCCTTTATTTTGAAGAAGTAGATAGATATGCCTGTTACTATTTTGGATATTATCTTGTACCTGCATTTATTTCAAAACTGGTTGGAGAGTTATCTTTAATTTCTTTATTTATTTGGTCTTGGACCGGGGTTTTTATTTTAATTGTTTGGATTTACTTTTTTACCAATAAAAAGATAAGAAATATCTTTATTGTCTTATCTATCGGTGGAGTCAGTGGTAATTTAAAATGGTTATTAGCCAAGCTAAATGGGGTAGAAGTTATTTTTAGCTCTGAAATGGGTCCCTCCCTAATTACCCCTCTTTTTCAACAATTGCGGTGGACACCTAATCAAGTAATTGCTTGCCTCATCACCAGTTCTATATTGCTCTATTCGTTGTTTTGGGAAAATAAATATTACAAGGCCTTTTTCAGCATTTGCCTATGCCTTATATGGTGTATTTTTCCGGCTGTAATGTTATTTATTTTATTTGCGGCATTCTCTTTGTATTATTTATTCAAAAATGGTTTTGCTGTGTTTTTAAAAAACAATGGACGCAGCTTTGCAGTATGCTTATTGTTTATGATTCCTATCGCTATTTATTTTGCTTCTTCTAATGGCGGCTCCCTACATCATTCCTTCCTTCAGGTACAACGTCCGAAATTTGCCATACCTAAATTGATTATTGATATAGGATTGGATTTGGGTATTCTTCTTATTGGCTGTTTAATACTTCGTAAAACAGTTAACAAATCCTTTTATTTTTTGGCTCTTGCCAGCCTTTTTTTTATATTTCTGCTTCGAACTTATCGATTTGGAGATCAAAACGATTTGTTTATGAGAGGGCAGATGCCGCTTTTGTTCATGGTTGGCATTTTTTTAATGCAAAATTTCAATTTTACTGAAATCAGTTTTAGAAGTAAAATAGAGATAGGGCGTTTTCTTGTAGCAGTATATCTTATCCTAAGCCCTCTGTTATTAACTTCTGAAACACTCATAAAATCAATTCAGTATAACAAAATAACACAGTTATTATGGCCGAATAGTTTTTCGTATAGCCCTTTGCCTTTTGATAAATACAAAAATACCTATCAAATGCTGTACGACAAATATTCTCCTGCCGGGTCCAAGCAATATTTAGGCAAAAAAAATTCAATTTATGAGCGATATTTAGCACGGAGGCATTGATGGTTTGCGTTTGTAACGCGAACATCTGTAACGTGCGTTTGAAACGCACTAGTCTTTAGTTCGCATTATAAATGCAAACCAACCGCTCTCCTTAAAGCGAGATACGCCCCAATTCTTCAATCGTATTTATATTCTTCAACCAATCAGGCTGCAGGCATTCGAGCAGATTTATGTCGGAATGTTGTAAAATTCTTAGGGGCGAATGTTGGCCTTTTTTATGGGCTTTGATTAAAAGAGGATAAGCAGTAGGCTCCCAAATGGTGAGCAGTGGCTCAGGAAGTAGAGTTTTTGGATTTTGAAAAGCTGTCACTATTTGAGTTGCCTTTCGATTTTGGATTAAAAATTCAATCGTTTTTTCGTTCATAAAAGGCATATCGCAAGCTACTACTAACCAAGCCTCGTTTGAATCCTGTTCAAAGGCCGATAGAATCCCGCCCATCGGCCCCATTTCATAGGGATCAATCAGCAATGCCTCACTTGTGAAAATTTCTTTTTGATTTTCGCGGCAAGAGAGAAAAGTTTTTCGACAAAACGGTGCTATAATTTCATAGAGATATTTCCACTGAGGTTTCCCGTGATATTCGAGTAGGCTTTTATTCGTACCCATGCGCATGCTTTGCCCACCGACAAGAATCAGACCGTTCATACTTCCTGAAGGAAAGATAAGGCCCGCAATTCAGACCAATAGGCGCCTTTGTGGGTAAGCGTGCGAGGACGGTAACCGCAGTGTCCTCCCTGTTGGGTCAATTCAAGCCAAACATTGGGTAAATCGGCAATGACTTCCATTGGCAGGCTTTGATAGGGCACAAGAGGGTCATTTTCAGCATTGGCAATGAGGGTAGGAATGGTAATGTTTTCAACCAAATACTTAGAACTACTGCGGTGATAGTAATCCTCGGCACCTTCAAAACCATGCAAAGGCCCGGTATATACATGGTCAAAATCCCAAAACGTTTTTACCTGTTTCCATTGGTCAAGGGCAAAATGTTCGGGATACTGCGACGCTTTGGCTTCAATTTTAGGTTTTAGGGATTGCAGAAAACGCCACAAATAAATTTTATTTTCGGGTTTTTCGATATTGCGACTGCACGCCAACAAGTCCATCGGCACGCTGAATACCACCGCTTTTTTGATAGCCGGATTGATATTTTTGCCGCAATCTTCGACATATTTGAGCGTCACATTACCGCCCAGACTAAAACCCATAAGCTGAACGTCGGTATAGCCTTTGGCAAGAGCATGCTGAATAATAAACTCCAAATCGGTGGTTTCACCGCTGTGATAAAATCGGAGTTGCTGATTGAGCTCACCACTGCAACTGCGGTAATTCCAAGCCAAACAATCATACCCATTATTGGTTAGTAACTGGACCATGCCCGTGATGTATTGCCGTGTGCTGCTGCCTTCAAGACCATGCGACAGAATAACCAAGGGAGGTTTTTGGTCGATAATAGACTCTCTCTTTACGGCAAAACTCCAGTCTATATCCAAAAAGTCATCGTCGGGAGTCGTAACCCGTTCGCGACGATAGAGCGGTTTGATTTTGCGAAACAATGCCGGATATATACTTTGATAGTGCCCATTGGGTAACCAAGCGGGTGGTTGGTGCGTATTGGTGCGAATGAGAGGCATAAGCAATTCGACATTTCAATGACAAAAATAACTTTTTCCTGTCAAAGTTTATGCTTGACAAACGTCATTGCTTTATAAAAGGTTTGGAAATCGCCCGTCGCCCGTCGTTGACGCGGATAAAGTATCGGCCCGAAGGTAACTTTGAAACATCAAATTGGTTTAAAAATACACTGCCGTTGTCGTACAGTAATTTGCCGGGCAGGGCTACTCCGTCTAAAGTAATAATTTGGGCGTCTAAATTGTAGGTATTGTCGGATTGGTAAGCAACAGTTAATATATCCTCAACCGGATTAGGATACACCTGAAGGTTTTCTTCAATAATTAAAATTTCGGGAGGTGAGGGTTTAATAGGGCTGTTTGTCGGATATTGTACATTGGTTAATTCAAGTATTTTGGAAGAAACAGAACAGCCTTTTTGGGTTACTTCCACCATATATTTCCCCGCAAGTGCGGCGGTCAAACGCGGCCCGGTAGCGGTTGGAATCACTTCTCCGTTCATAAACCAGCGATAGGTCATTCCTTCACCCGTATTGGTAGTAAGACGAATACTTCCATTGTTGGGAATAGTAGTCCCGCTGTTGCTGGAAATAGCTGGGCGTTCAAGCGTAGAAAGAAGTTGGGTCGGCTTTGAAGTGGCCGTACAATTTTTGTAGGTGACGATTATGCCGTAACTGCCTGCTTCGGTGGGATTCAGTTGTGCGCCCGTTGCTCCGGAAATAGTTTTGCCATCACGCAGCCATTGATACACATAGCCTGCGCCCGTGTTGGCTGTCAATTGAACAGTTTTTCCGGGACAAATGGTTGAACTTCCTTCGGGGGTAATTTTAGCTGTCAGTTCCGAAACCAGTACGTTAATGGATTTAGATTTGGCCGAACATTGGTAGCCAATCGCTTTGACTTCATACTGACCAGCTTGTGAAATTTCAAGGGTTGGTGTGGTGGTCGTACTCAACAATTGACCATTTTTAAACCATTGATACGTTAAGGCATTATCGCCTTTTACCTGCATTTGCAGTTTGCTGTTGCTGCAAAGAGTAGTATCTCTTCCTTTTAAAATTTGTACAGCGCTATTGCAGTCCTGAGATTTTACTCCGCTGACAATCAATGAGTAAGGCTGGGAGCTGTTTTGTAAAGTACGTTTATGCCGGACTGTTATAGTATAAATCTTACCGACAGGAGGAGCTGCGATGAATACCTGTTCTACATTGTCCCGGGTGTTATCTCCAATGACAGCAGCATTGGCAGGATTGGCAGGGTCCAGTACCCACGGAAACCACGTCGTGTTGCTGTCGTCGGTCAGACGTACGTCCAAATCATTGATAAGCTTAGGAGAAGTATCGTCCACGGTTTGAGTACTTACCCGAGTGGGAGTTCCCTCCAGGTCGGTCCAGCAAATAGTCACAATTAAAGGCTCGTTACCGGCAGCGATGATTTTCTGTTGGTAGGTTTCATTTTGGCGTAACGTACTTTCCGAAAGAATGTGTTTATTGCTGGTATTGAGTAATACCTGAGCTGCTTTTTCGGCGTTGAGCAATCCCCATCCGTAGTCATACGCGGGACCTGTTTTTCCGCTTGGCTTCGTTGCGGTATGCAAAACCAGCCCTTTGAGCGTAGCCGAACGCATAAAATAGGTTTGGCGGCGATAAAACAGTTCCTGCAACAAAATCAACGATCCGGATACATTAGCACAGGCTGTAGAAGTGCCCGACATCGTAGCATAAGCATTGTTTGCACTCGAAATAGAAGAAATAATATTGGTTCCCACTCCCAATAAATCAGGTTTGATTCGTCCATCGTCAGTGGGTCCCCAGCCACTAAAATCGGCCACTGAAAAATTGTTGGCTGTCACGTTTGCCCCGCCGATTGTCAAAATGTTTTTAGCATTGGCCTCGGCCGGAATCACATCGTAAGTGTCATTGCGGTTACGGTTCAGAATACTCGTTTGAGTGCTATTGCGCAAAAAATAGGGGGTTCCGATGGGAGGGCCGGTTTCTGCGTGTTTGTTATCAGCCGATTTTACAATCAGATAGTAAGGGCTATTGAAGGCCAAGTTGTCTAAATCCTGCGCTTTTTCATCATAAAAACCAAAACGATAGTCTTCTGTAGTGCTGATACTCGTATTGCCCCACCATTCCCACTTGAGTTTAGGGTCGTTTCCGGGACGGCTTTGATTGAATACCCAACCCACTACGGGCCCGTAGGAGTGATTGGATATTAACATTTTTGAAGCGTTTTTGGCCATCTCCACCAAATCGTCGGTATAATCCCACACATCCAATTTAGCGCCATAAGCCATTCCTTTTACCTGTGGATTGACCCCGGCAGCAGCCATAGTTCCGGACAAATGCGTAGCATGGTCGTTTAGTGTCGTATTGATGTCTTTTTGGTGAATTCTTCCGCCAAATTCTACGTGCGTCAGGCGCGGCATTCCGCCATCCCAGATACAGAGCTTTCCCTCTAATTCTGCCAAATCGCCTTTAAGATCAACTCCCAAACCTCCTCCGCTGTATAGGACCGTGGTGTGAGTACCCGTGGATGCCACTACGTTATGACTTGTATAATAAATGGGAAATCCCAAAGAATCAATCCCCTGTAAAGTTAGAATCTTACCGTTGGCATATTTTTTGCTGACTGCCCAACCCTTCTTTTTGGCCAGTTGAAGTGCCCTTTGGCGATTGGTGGTATAGCGCTTTTGAAGATGATTTATAAACAAACTGTCTGACTTTCTGCCTGTATTTAGTAGAGAACCCGCTATTTGTGCATTTGCATAAAAACAAACAACTGATAAACAAACTATTAGTAGTCTGTTTATCAGTCGGCAGTTTAAAAAAAATGAATTTAGGGGTAAAATAATAGCCATTCCTCTCAGTACACAGGCGCAGCCTAAGGCTTTACAATCGCGTGAACGATGCGCGTGGATGTACCCTCCTCCTCTATAAGTGCAAAAAACGTACCGCTTTGCAAGGGAGTAAAATTAAATTGAGTGCGAAAAGTTTTTTCTATTTTTTCCATTGGACGACGTTCCAGCAAACGGCCGTTTATATCATAGAGAAAAGCAACGACCTTTTGCGAGGGAGAGCCCGGCGACTCATACTCACAAACTACAAAGTCCTGAGCCGGATTAGGGTAAATCCTTGAGCTCTTTGCCTGTAGTGCGGGGTCTTCTTCCAAGGCTGTAATGGTAATTCTGGTTTCGTCCGAAACCACTTCTCCGCAACCGCTGACATTTGCTCTGACGGAGTAGTTACCCGTTTGGAAAGCGGTAAAAGTAGCGCTTGTCGCTCCCGGAATCGGCAATCCGTTGATGAGCCATTGATTGCTTGAAGCCGCATTGGAGCGTAACGTAATGCCGTCTACGGTGATAATAGGTTTTTCGGGTTTTCGGGTTGTGATAGCTACGGGCGTAGATAAAGTGGGCAGGCAATTGTTGACGGAAGTACTGACCGCGTAATTGCCCGAATTCATCGCTACAAAACTCGAATTGATAGCCCCGTTGATGGGCTGATTATTAAGAAACCATTGATAAACCCCTGCGTTTGTTGGGGCATTGAGGCTAATCGAAGCGCCTTCGCAAATCGTAGAACTTCCGTCAAAAGAAACGGTAGGTGTGGATTTGGTAGCGGTTTGAGCTATCACAGGTACCCGTTTACTTGGACAGCCAAGTGATCTTACTTTGAGGTCATAGAAGTAATAATAGGCATTGGTAAGGGTATCAACGGCATTGTTTTGGGTAAAAAGTGCTCCGCGCACAGCCATCACGCCGGGAATGCTGAAAGGGAATCCTGTTACACCTGCGTTGCTTCGGAAAATGGTAGCGCCGTTTTCGTATTCAATCGTAATTTTATAATCTCCTGCTTGTGGAATAGAAAGATTGAGCGGATAAACTCGACCTTGGTCGTCTGGGTCATCGGCCCATTGTCCCGCGGGTGCTCCTACATTGGCCGCATTGGGATTGCGACTCGCAACCACATCTACGCTTGTACTGGAAATAAATTTATCGTCTAAGCCCAGCACGGTAAAGTTCAATCGCCCCGGTGAGGACGTATAAAGCCGTGCACTTTCTAAAACAAGCGGAATTTCGGTACGGATAAGTGGCGAAGGGCCAAAACTTCCTGCGTACGTACCACCTGTAAAAGCTGATTTGGTGGCAGGGCCAACCGTGCCGCTAAAGTCATTAAGGGCTACGTAGAAAGTGCCTCCGGGTAATTTAACGGGATTACTTGCAAAATTTCCAACCGCAATGGGCTTGGTCGTAGTAGGGCGATCGTACCAAAAAGCAACGCCGTTGTCGCGGGAAATAAGTGATAATGGGTCGGTGCCGCAGTAAGTAGCAGTGGCGGTGGTGACGGTGGGCACGGTCGCAACGGTACGCGTTTGTCGCAATACACTGTTGAGCGTGTCTTGGTCGCCCTCCAAATGAGTCCGGGATACAAACTGGTAATTGATGCCGGCTTTCAAAGTGCTCAAAAATGCATCCGAAAGCGAAAGGGTCGTTTCCGCAAAAGCAGTTAAGGTTTGAGTAACGGTTCCCGTTAATGTTCCCACTAATTGCCCGGTTGGTTCTAAGACCTGTACCGAAACGGGGATATTTTGCTGAGGGTCAGAGCCTACATTACGAACTCGAACAATAACATTAGATAGTTGACTGGTGCAAAAATTGTTGTCGGGTGTTACCAAGGCCGTAAGGCTAACGTCGCGAGAAGGCCGTGCAAAACGTACCAAAAACTCTTGAGTTTCGCCTTTGGAATAGGTTCCACAAGCGGCCACGGCAGTAGCATTGGTTGTTTCGACACATACAATCCGAACTCTGGATACATCCCCGACAACTAAGCCCGAAGGTGCTTTAAGTGCCGTTTTAAAAGTGCCGGAGGCATTAATGACCTCCGAAGTGGCAACAAGTTCATTGAGGTCGTCAAAATCACCGTCTCCGTTCCAGTCCACAAACACCTTGACTACTTTGGCGAAATCAGTTCCGCAAGAGCCTACGCCCACTTCCAACGGGAGGGTTTGCCCGGCGGCTACGGGAGCTATTTGCGTCATAAAATCACTGTAATCCTGACAACCGCTTTTTGCGACTTGGTTAATGGTTCCCAAAATTACTTGCGTGATTCTTGAGTCGGCAGTTGAGACAGCTTTGGATTCGCAAAAAGCCTTTCCGCCTATTCCGCTTACAATAAGGGCATATTGTTGGGTATTGTTGGTAAGGTTACCTTTGTGTTTGATGGTGATGGTATAAGTCCTTCCCGGCACGGCATTGGGAATGATAATCTGCTCTACATTGTCACGGATATTATCTCCTCGGGTGGCATTGGCGGAGGGTTGATTCGGGTCCAAAATCCACGGCAAGGATTCCGTGGTTCCATCGCTCACGCGCAAATCAAGGTCATTCAACAATTTGGGAGTGCGGCTGTCAAAATTGGCTGCCGTGGTAGGAGTAGCGACTGCCTCAGGGTCCGTCCAGCAAATTGTGACGACCATTGTTCCTTTTCCCGAAGCAATCACCTGTGTAGTGTAGGTTTCGTTGGGGCCTAATGTACGCTCAGAAATTTGATTGGTTTGGTCATGGTTCAAAATCACTTCAGCGGCCTGCTTCATGTCCAAAAGTCCCCAACCGTATTGGTAGTCGGGCCCGGGATTACCGGCATCATCGGCGGTGTGCAAAATCAAGCCTTTCAAGGTCGAAGAACGCATGAAATTGCCCGTCTGTTTGTTATACAATTCCTGCAACAGAAAAAGTGAACCTGCTACGTTAGGCGTTGCCATTGAAGTTCCGCTCAGCGTAGTGTAGGCATTGTTGGAAGTGGAATTGGTCGAAAAAACACTCACGCCTACTCCTACAATATCCGGTTTGATACGTCCGTCATCGGTAGGGCCCCAACTGCTGAAGCTTGCAATGCGCGGGTCTGAGAGTTGATTGTAGCCGTTGCTCAACACACTGATAGCTCCAACAGTTAGGATATTTTTAGCGGTACCATAGGTCGAAATCAAATCATAATCGCTTTGGGCAGCGCGGGGGGTGCGGCTGGTACGGGCACTGCTTCCAAAGAAATAGAGCGTACCTGCTGGAGGGCCATTGCTGCCGCGGGCATTTCCTGCAGAATTAACAATGAGATAGTAAGGGGCATTGTACGCAATTCGGTCCCATTCGCGGGTACGGGTATCGTAAAATCCAAACTTATAATCCTTTTGGTCATTGATGGTGGTATCGCCGTACCATTCCCATTTGAGATTGTTGTCAGTACCCGCGCGGCCCGTATTCAATCTCCATCCCGTCACTAAACCGTAAGAGTGATTGGAAACGAGCAAATTAGGCGCGGCATTGATCATTTCCGGGCTGTCGTTGTTGAAATCATGGGCTAATAAATCCGCGCCGTTTGACATGCCCCGCGCCCGTGGGTTAATGCCAGTCGCTATCATCGTCCCGCTGACGTGCGTGGCGTGACCGTCCACAGTGGTTGCGTTGTCCACTTGAGTGATTCGTCCCGTCAATTCAGTGTGCGTATCCAGTACTTTGCCCCCGTCCCACAGGCCCAACCGGCTTTTCATGGGTGTACTTCCACCCGTGAGATTCAGGTCCAGACTTCCTCCCTGATACAATGAATTTGTGCGGGTAGTAAGCGCCGCGCCGCTGTTGGTAGTAGTTACGTCATAGAGCGGTTGGCCTGTTTCGCTTACGCCACTCAATATCATTACACTCCCATCCGCAAAAGTTTGACGCAGCGGCCAATTGTTCTGCTTGGCTAACGATTGAAGTTGTATTTGTGCTAAACGAGCTTGATTTTCAATGGATTGGCGCGTAGTTTCTATTTTTTTTTGCTGTTCCGACGAATACAACGGTCGTGGTTGCGCGTAGGTTGTAAATGAAGTTATTCCCAAAATAAGGACAAACAAAAGTAAACGGTAGTGCATGATGAAGATTCTTTTCCTTTAAACGTAAAAATAGGGCTTGAAGTTATATGAAAAAATCAACTTTGCAGAACTGCAAAAACGTAGAGCCGCAAAATTTTGCGGCTCTACAGGGATTTAATTTCGGCAATGGGAGAAGCAATTAATTGGTGAAAACAAATCGCTCACCGACGATAGGTTGTGCCAACACTGTTTTTTCTTTTACCAATGTCTTGCTGATTATAGGGCGTTTGCCATTCTTGGCTTTTCTACCGCTTTCCACTTCAAAGGTATATTTACCATCGGGCACTGCTTTCATATCGACCGAAAACAGGTGCTCGGTTTCACTGCGTGCCATATCCAAATAGCAAATAGGATAATTGCCGGCATCTTTGACCGTGATCCAAAGCTTTTTGCCTGTGGGTTTAGCAATGGCTACCCGTACTTTGGTGGAACCTTGAAGATGAGTAAACTGAGCCTTAAAATTTTCGGTTTCTACCACCGAGTGCGACTGTTCATTTGCTGCATTTGTGATAAACAGGGCTCCTAAAAAGAAGACGGCGGAAGCGATTGAGGTTTTCATGATGGATAAAATTTAGTGTGTGAAAAGAGTTGTTTTTGCGTTGAACTATGGACCAAAGGTGGCAGGAAGTATTGACCTAAAAAATCAATAATTTGGGGGATATGGGTAGTGATAAAAAAGAAAAACCCGCTGATTATCAGCGAGTTTTTGCTTAAAAAGGTAGGGGTTTAGGCGTGTTGATGCGTGAGTAAAGGAAAATTCTTTTTTAAGAGGAACAGGATGTAAGCAATGAATAAAACCCGTAGAAGTAAATGGCCGAATTCAGCGACTTGAACGGAATAATGAACTCGTAAGCGATAGGTTTTATCGGCAGACTTCTGCATCTCCATCTGAAACAGACTTCCTGTCATTTTAGCACCCACCTCGACGGTAAGGACAGAGATTGAAAACGACTGACTCTTGACTGTCGACGCTGAGCGAAGCTCCGATGTTGACTTGGCCTGACATACATAAGCAATGACTGTGAAGCCAAGGATAAGTGCTGCGAGAGTGAGTGCCTTTTTCATGATGGAATTAATTTATAGCGTACTAATGAGTTTCTTTTGAACACCTCAAAGGTCGGGAGAGAGAAGGACGTAAAAAATCAATAATCTTAGGGAGAAGGTTAGTGAGAAAATAAAAAAATCCCGTGAATTTCAGGGGATTAGAAGATTGTTGGTGATGGGTTAAAAATAAAATCAGGCTCTTTTAGGCGCCCTGACGAGCGAAACTTTAGCTTAACTAAAAGAGCCATGTCTCTTCACCTTTTTCTTATTCTGGTGTTGGGACTTTTACTTTTATACCATCTCCATAAGTACGAGCGCGTTTTAATAAATTAAGATCATTCAATAAAGAATTAATTTCTGAAGCATCATCAAGCATACTTTTATCAGAAAAATACATAATTGTAGCATGCTTGTTTGCATTTGGCAATTTGTAAATAATACCTCTCAAATAGTAGCAGGGCTGTTAAGTTCTATTTTTGGCGGTGTATCAAATGTAATGCTGCCTCTCCAAGTTGAATTGCCAAAAGCACCAACCAATCGCCAAGTTGTGCCACTTGTCCAATTTGGAAAAGGATAGCGACTTTCTGACCAGCC
>Ga0247844_1000977_pt1 | contig 56506 bp, 67 predicted proteins | sample LaCtaG_FD_192421 | JGI IMG/M metagenome (GOLD analysis project Ga0247844, IMG submission 192421) | Freshwater microbial communities from meromictic Lake La Cruz, Castile-La Mancha, Spain - LaCruzMarch201714.5m_1 | ecosystem: Environmental > Aquatic > Freshwater > Lake | place: Spain: Castile-La... | reverse complement strand
GACCATCTGATTGTGAACATCTGCCCAACGACGAATGGGTGAAGTTGTGTGTGCGTAGGCTTCCAACTTCAATCCCCAATGAGGTGTGCGGTCTGTGAACGATTGATAGACTGCAGATGATTCAGCGATTCTGGATGCTTCGGGACAAATGGTCTGGTATCGTTCCATACGTTCTACATTAGGACCAGAATGTCCTCGAAAGACACCTTTGGATACTCGTATCAGTTCTTCTGCCATGAAGGCATTGTAACTGACCATCAAGGCTTCAATCCATTCGTGTGGGTCATCCCCTACAATCCATCCCTTGGCGCATTGAGCTGCGAGTTTGAGTTCACGCATCTGCCATACATCCTCATACGTATACGATTCAGTGACACGAACAGTCGAACGAGTCCAATAGGGATGCTTTCCATTCTCGTAGACGACTGAGACTCCAAAGCGGTCTTCACCGCGTAATAAGGAGAACGTTCCTTCCGACAGTTCAATTGGAAACAAAGGTCGAACCGCACGTCCACCTTCGTAAAGGGTTTCACCTTGTGCTGCAAAGGCTTCAAGCACTGGATTGGCAGCCACCCAGGCTCCCACATCTGCAATGGTCACAGCAAAGCCATTGTCCATGAAGGTAACGCAGTCGTCTACATCCACACAGCCTGGAGGGTCCACATGTAAGGTTCGGAAGCCTCGTAAGTCCATTCGTCCTTCTCCGGACGGAGGTGTTAATCCACCCTCAATCTTAGGAGGTTTGTGTGGACGATGAGTCCATTGAATGGCTTTTCGTTCGGCATTCCAATCGCCACACGGTCCAAGGATTTGAACAATGTTACCTCGTGGAATGCGTTGGTTCATATCATACGGTTCAACGAGTGCTAGAAGGTTCACATACAGATTTGGTTGTGAACATCCTACTACAAAGAGAGAGTGTTTGGGGTTTAAGGGTCTAAAGAGATACATCGGCACATTTCGTGACGTCATACCGTATTTGGTTTTACTGGTTAAGTGAACTACGCCTGCAATCATGATACAGTCTTACTGTTAGATCAGTCTACATCCATTTTAAAAAAAGCTTTTGAGTTCACCTGTGCGGGTTCCATAGATTTGAGTATCAATGGGTCTAGCAATAGGTGCAGGGAAGTCTAGAATGTCCTTGCGATAGTGTCGGTAAGCTTCAACTTCCACAGCAATGCGGTTGGCACAAAAATTGACGACCCGTTCATTCAATGTTCTAAGCTCAGTCTCCGTGTTCATTGCATTGTTTTCGGCATATTGCAAGTAGTAACTGCGCATCACCAAGATCAAGTCTACTTCACTTTGTCGGTCAATGTCGGCTCGAACCATTTGACGAACTACATTGCGAATCTCGCCTTGGAGATAATTTACATTTTCGGGACTAAAGAACTGTTCATTCAAGTTCGTTGAGCTGTGACGAAAGTGTATTCGCTCTTTGACTACGGAAGAGGCCATTCCAGGTTCAGGAGCAAACAATACTGCAGGAGGCACCGTCATCCGTGATTCCTGGTCAGACAAGGGAAGACGACCGGTATGTTTAGGAGCATCTGGGATTGCAGTCTTTGTGTAAAAATCAGACAGGCTGAATGCCCATGGAAAACTAGAGGTCCACGACATCTTTGTTAACGAGGCACGACAATCTTCCCGCCAATTTTCGATGTATCGGGTTCAATGGTTTCGAGTTCCAAGGTATACACAGGCTGAAGTGTGGTATTCAAAAAGGGCATATTTGAACCGGCCAACACAGTGGGTTCTAAGACAGTCAAGGTTGCATCGTCAATGGATCCTGGATAGGTAGGCACTGCAAAACCGTCTTGATCGATTGTTACAAAGTTTGGAAGAATGAATCCGTTATAGGACGATACATATGGTTTTGTACGCTCACTTGTTGGGTCACGAGGTTCATAGATACCGTTCACATTCTTCACATAGTCCAGCAATTGAAGCACAGGAAAGGTTGTATTTGCCAAGGCCGTCACAAAGGAAGCCTTATCTGTCGCCAAGACTCCAAGAATGGGTGACTTGAGCATATCAACAATTGTATTCGAATAGAAGGTCACACGGTCACCAATACGCAGTTCATTACTACTGAAATACTGAAACGAACCTGTGAAGCATTTCAAATACATCTTATTCTCAGTGGCTTGAATCAATGAAACGGTGAGTATATCGTTCTGTGAAAAGGTTGTGCCTACTGGGTCCGTTACAGTCACAGCCAACTGCTTCAAGGTTGTAATTGGACTTTGAAGTTCCAAGGCTTCTTGTCCCCAGGGTTCATAATCGTATTGCTGAACACCGACATCGGTTTGGAAGTTTGTTTGTTGACGCTGGCGTTGAGTCATAACAGAGAAGGACCTGCGAATGGATTCATTGCCTCCAACATACTGTCCATAGAACTCATTGAGATTGAACAGCAAATACGGATAGGTTGAGAAGGTCGAATAGGGTTTACCGACGAGATTGGCTTGGATGAACTGACTGGTAGATGCGTCGGTACCACTGGAAGAAGGGTCAATGGGAATACTCAAAAACTGACGCTGTGGTAAGACAGCACGCACAAGACGAATGGACGCTACATTGGTTGCATTGGTAGAGCTTCCAAACCCAAATCCAGAAGGTTGAATAAGATAGCCTGTGTCGGTTCCTATAGGAATTCCCCTAGGAAGGTTTGGATTGTAAGGAGGGTAAAACACATTGGACGCACCGGTAGATAAGGTCCATCCGCGAGTATTCGGAATTCCAACCAGAGGTGGGTTATTACTTGCTTGTTCCACGGCAAAGGTGGGAACAAATGAATTGTTACCGTAGACGATTGGATTAGTGGCTTGTAGACTTTGACTTCCAAAAGTGAAGACAAGATTCGTATATGGATTGGGTTGCTTGACCCAGTCGCGTTGTGATGAATCAATGATGATGTATTTCTTAGTGCTTCGTGTAGCCGGTGCATCTTGAACAGAGGATGCATCTAATCGTGAACCTATTTCTCCTTCCGATTCAGGCACGACTGCGTTTGCACTGGGTCGTGTTGAATTGAAAGTCTCAACCATACGACTTGGTGCTTGCGTCTGCAAAAAACGCTCGCGTGGGTCATAGTTGTAGACCCTTCGAGCATCCGCTTGCTCTTGCATCATAATGGATGCGTAATCACTCATTGTTTATACAGCAGCCAATTCCATAAGCCACATCTCCGCAGGACGAAGGGATTCTAAACGCGTATGTTCGGCTCTGAGTGCAGCAAGCTGAGACTCGTGCTTGGTAATCTGTTCTGCTGTAAAGCTGCTCACCGGTAGCTTGAGAAGGTAGTCGTATCCGTCAATGGAGGTATAGCTAGCTTGCTTGAACATCGTATCACACTCAGCTCGTGTCTTCTTCTTCAACACCAGAGTAGGCACATCTTTGACTTGGTCTTCAATGAACTTCACTACATTCACATGATATGGCATCTCGTCTTGGAGTGCTTTGAGTTGATGCTGTCTGCGTGTCTCATACAACGCTAGACGAACATTCGCAAACTCTTTGAGGATTGCATTTGGACTATCATATTTGGTGATAACACCCTTGGAGTTGAATGCGTGCATATTGGTAGTCTTCACCTTGTCAGTCAATGACTTGACCAATACCGCTTCGTCCATACCCTTGATACGAATGTGGATATCGGTATCGGTTGAAGTATCTACAAAGTCCTTCACAGTTCCCTCTGCGAGTTGTTTCTCCAACCACTCACGATAGTCTTGTGTCCAGGTTCCAGGTGGTAACTCGGTCACCACAAACTCCTCCTTCTGTTTCGTATAGACACCTTGTACGACTCCATCTTGGGACACAGATCCCTTGAATCCCTTGAAGTAAGGTTTGAGTGTGCGGTCCAGTGCATCTGATTGTCCCTTCAACCACGCAACCAACATCTCTTTCAACTCCTTGGGATTGTAGCCTGGAATGGAAGTTGAGTATCCAGTGCCGATACCACGAGAGCCGTTCACCAATAGCATCGGTAGAACTGGCGCATACCATTCAGGTTCGACAGGAAGACCATCGTCGTCTCGATACGTCAACACTGGAAAGTCCTCGGAAGGAACTAGTTTCTTCACGACCGATTGAAGGAAGGTGTGAATGTATCTTGGCGACGCAGAGTCTTTGCCGCCTTGAATGCGTGTGCCGAATTGTCCCTGTGGTACAAGCCAAGGAAGGTTGTTCGCACCCATAAAGTCCTGTGCCATTCCAATGATGGCTTCGTTCAATGAGGCTTCACCGTGATGGTATCCGCTGTGTTCCGAGACATAGCCCGCAAACTGTGCGACTCGAATCTCTGATGTCAAGTTACGCTTGAACGCAGCGTAGAGGATTTTGCGTTGAGACACTTTGAGTCCGTCCATCATACTGGGAATAGCACGCTCCAAGTTGTAGTTGGAGAAGTGAATCAAGTCTTTGTGGATAAAGTCTGTATAGGGCACTTGAAGACCTGCAGGCACCAATGCAGTCTTATCGTAGCCTTGTAGCCAAGTCTTGCGGTCATCTGCTCGCTGCTTGTTGAATGCGAGGTCAATGGCTTCATCCGAACCTTGTGTGAAGTCGAACCGAACTGCTTGTGGTTTCGCAAAGTAGTCTTTGGCTTCGTCGCGTGTCGAAGTGCCCAATCCCTTGTAATACTTGACCTTGAAGCCCTTGGAGGCATCGGTCTTTCTCCACTCTTCGTATTCGTATTGGCTGTAGAAGTTCTTCACAGTGGTTCCCTTGACTGCCTTGACAATGGGTGTAGCCATGTAAGTCAAGAAGCCTGGAATGGCAATGAGTTCATGCCAGAGTTCGTGGAAGAGGTTGATGAGCAAGCCTCGAATGTGCGAACCATCGTAGTCCTGGTCCGTCATAATCATAATGCTTCCATACCGCAGCTCTGCGGTGGATTCGTATTTCTTGCCGGACTGAAGACCTAGAATCTTCTTGAGTTCCGCAATCTCCTTTGTGTGTTCCACCTTGGAGTCAGAGGTGTCTTTCACATTCAGCACCTTGCCTTTGAGCGGGTAGACGCCGTAGAGTTTGCGTTGTTCTTGCGACAGGCCGGAGAGAGCCATCGCTTTAGCCGAATCGCCTTCGGTCAGAATCAGTGTGCACTTGGCAGACTGTGCTGTGCCTGCGTAGACTGCATCGTCCAACTTGGGAATGCCTGTGATTCTCGATTGTTTCTTTCCATCCGTCTTGGTATTGTCCTTAGAGTCCTTCACAGCTTGTGCTTCGAGAATCTTCTCTACGATTCCAAGCTTGGTCACAATCTTCTTCAAGGTATCGTCGGACAACTTGGGACTAGAGCCGAATGCAGACACTTTGGTCGTCAATGTCTCTTTGGTCTGTGAAGTGAAGCTAGGGTTCTCAATCATACTCACACAGAACACTGCAAGTTGTTCTCTGACCAAACTAGGCTTGACTTTGGTCTTCTTCTTGGTTTCTAGATAGTCTACGATGTGAGTCGTAACTTGGCTCACGACTGCATCTACATGCGTTCCGCCTTTAGAGGTCCAGATGCCGTTGACGAACGATTGATTGTACGCTCCATCTTCAGCTTGACCAATAGCAATGTGCCATCGGTCATTGGGAGATTCGTAGATAACTGGGTCGCAGCCATACGACTTTGCGTATTCGACCAGGTTCTTACACTTCAAGGTCTCTCCATTCCAGATGACCTTGGTCTCTTTGCCGACTGTCATCGCAAGATCCCAGACGCGTCGTTCAATGAGACGCAGCATATCCGGTGTAATCTCTTTCATTCCGAAGCGTTCAAAGTCTGGTTCCCATTTGACTGCGACCGAAGACTTGCTCTTGCTTGGCTTCACAGTGGGTTCGTTGATTCGGGTCATGTTCATTGAGTATCGCTGCTGATAGGACAGCTTGCGTTCTGCGTCAACAATCATGACTTCCATGTGCTTGGCGAAGATATTGACTAGCTTGACGCCGTAGCCGTTCTTACCGCCCACTAGTTTCTTCTCGGATGCATCGTAGTTGGTCGAGGTCAACAACTCTGCGAAGATCATTTGAGGAACCCAGACCTTGTGTTCAGGGTGTTGAACGACATCAATCGGTTCGCCGTCGTTCTCAATGTAGAAGTGAGTAGAGTCTGCGGAAATGGTAATCTTCTTCACTGGGTTTGTGGAGTTTCGTGTGCGGAGTCGCACAACTTGGTCGTGTGCGTTGACCAGGAGTTCGTCAATCAGTTTGTAGAAGCCTGGATTGAGGGTAATGGTTTGTTGAGTGAATGTGTCTCCATCTCGCAAGAACACTGTGTCTTCAGTGTTTGCGATGCTTCCGATGTAGGTATCGGGAAGGGAGAGAATGTGCTCGCGATGCGTCTTCTTTTGGTAGGCTGTTGAAATGTCTTTACTCATCTTGGGGGGTAAGTCCAAGTAACAAGGAATGCTGACTTCCGTTTTTGTCTTGGGACTTTAAGTGAAGAGACATTCATTTAAGAAAGAATGCCTCCTAAAAAACTCCCTGAAGCTCCAGTCATCTTTTCGTTGAAGCTTCCAGTTGAAGAAGATGTTCCTCAGCCTGCAAATGGAAGCACCGAGTATTCAGAGATTCTGAATGCAGTGGAAACCTCGCAGGTAGCCGAACGATTTAACACGGATACCATGAAGGATATTCTCAATCGAACTCGAACACCAACCTATAGTTCAACCACTGCATGCTTTTGGTGCTGCCACACCTTTAACTGGACGGCTTCCATCTTACCGATTGCCTACGATGCGTATGAGAACATGTATACCTGCGAAGGTCACTTTTGTTCCCCTGAATGTGCGATGGCGTATTTGTATGCCGACCCTGCATTATCCGATGTAACGCGATGGACTCGTCATGCATTGCTCGCAGACTTGTATCGTGCATTGTATTCCACTCGGGAACTCACACAAGCTCCACCTCGTTCAACCTTACGATTGTTTGGAGGTCCATTGGATATCAAGCAGTTTCGCGAATATACATCTTCTTCGGAAGAGATGGTTGCAGTTCAGTTACCTCCATTAAGGTTGTATGTTCCAACTATGAATGTTCAAGGACCGGTTCGAGATGTAAAGAAGTTTGTAGCACTCTCCCAAGAAACTGTAGACAAAGCTTCAAAGGAATTACGATTGAAGCGTACCAAACCTGTTCATACCAATATTACAACGCTCGACCATTTAGTGACAAAGGAAATGACTCCCAGTGGAAGTGTGAATACCTTTGGCGCGTTCCTATCTTCACACTGAAATCCAATAGACAATCAATGAATGACCTAGTTCGAACACAGATGATGCTGAGTATGGGGACTGCTAAAAATCCACTCACCAATTTGATGGCGTTGAACCTCTTTGACATCGCAACTAAAACCTTTCCAACTTGGTCGAACTGGGTGCGAACCAACTGTTGTGTTCGCAGTCGAACCAATGCTGCACGAGCAACGATTACCTGTGAACGAGGTGTATCCACAACCACTCAATCGAATAGAGTCCAAACACAGACCATGTATCAATCACGTATGGACGCAGTGGTTCATTATGTGACTACACTTCCTGCAATGAAGTGCTTGTTAGCCGTTACGCAGCACGATTACTTACCACATGAGTTTGAACCTGTATGTTTAGACAACGATGTGTATTTCGAACTCCTTGACTTGAAACATGTAGATGGAGCGTTAGAACAAATCAAGTTCAAGCTCTTTTGCTTACACCACGATGTGCAGCATCTTCAGTTGTTTGTAGATAACTGTAATACAGATTACGAACGTCGCATGTCAAATAAGCTTGGGAGTCATCGATACTTTTTTGATCAGGTCGTTCAAACTAAAGTTAAAGGAACCACACAAAACCCTTTACCCACTAGTCACTTGCTGTATACGAAAACCAAGTTCACCACCAATCGAACCTTTGACAATGTGTTTTTTGAAGATCGTGTACAAGTCCAACATCGAACCAAGTTCTTCTTAGAAGAGCGAGCATGGTATGACCAACGAGGTATTCCGTATACATTAGGATTTATGTTTCATGGACCACCTGGAACTGGAAAGACGAGTTCCGTCAAGGCGATTGCAAATGAAGGACGCAGACACATTGTGAATGTCCAGTTGTCTGAAATCAAGACCAAGTCTCAACTTCAACACTTGTTTTTCAATGATGAACTTCATGTTTACAATGGAGTGAATACCGAGAAGTATACCATTCCAGTGTCAGAGCGTCTATATGTGATTGAAGACATTGATGCGATGGGAGACACGGTCTTACGCAGAGAATGGAAGAAGCCTACACCTACAAAGCAAGTAGAAGAGGAGTTGTTCTTGGGACGCAAAGAAGAAGAGAAGGAAGTGATTGACCTGTCCTTCTTATTGAACTTACTGGATGGAACACTTGAAGCCAATGGTCGTATCTTGATTATTACGACCAACTTCCCTGAACGCATTGATAAAGCCTTGATTCGACCTGGACGCATCGACTTGATTGTGAACTTCAAGAAGTGCAGTGTGCCTATCATTCAAGAAATGGTGAATGCGTTTTATGATCGAACAGACCTACTAGTGGAAAACAATCCAACTCTGAATGAAAAATGGAGTCCAGCCGAAGTGAATCAAATCTTGTTCCGCAACTTCGACACGCCCGAAAAGGCTCTTGAAGAGTTAGTTTCCACTCAACCCGTTCAGTTTCAAGAATAAAAGAAACATTGACCATAGTTTGATAACATATACTTTTGGGATTTGTCTTGCGTTTTTATGATTTCAAGGCACACGTTCATTCTATGAAACCATTTATTGTTATGTAGTTCATAAAAACGAGACACTCTTTCTTCTATCCTTCAGGCTTCATTACACACCTTTGCCAACTTTGTAATATTCCCTACAAACTGCCACACAATCTGTTTATTCTCGACCGATAAAGTCGACCACATAGTCTTAAGTTTCTGAACGGTTTGCTCAATCGGCTCCCCTTCAGAGACGTCTGAGTAATCTCTCTCCATGAAAAAGGTCTCATCTCGCTTTTGAATCATTTCCTCGAATCGGGAGACAAACTCCCAAGTCTTCTGTACAATCATTGTAGGGTTTGTGCGTCGGAAAATCGCCAATCCTGATAAATAGACATTCCAATCTGGATCTTCTGGAAACACTTTCTTCAATTGAGTGAGGAAATCCTCATACTGATTGAAGAAGGCATCGAGATACATCTTTTTGGACATTGTTTTATTGACGACTTATTCCTTTAAACTCACTCTCGCGAGCCTTTTTCATTTGTTCCATCCGCGCGGCAAGGTCATCGTTGCGACCCTGTTTAGCTCCGTCGTAACTTTGCTTTGTCTGTGGTTCTGGAGCTGTGGCGGCAGGTGTCCCACCTAAAAAGGTATAGCGTAATTGGTCACTGTCCATAAAGGACTCGCTGTTGGTCCAACTTGAATAGGTATCGGACATACTTCCTTTTCCTTCAAAGGTCCAGGGTGAATACTCACCTCCTGCAGGTGCACCTTGAGTTATACCCCCAGTCGCGCTTTGTTGTTGAACAGGCACTTCACGGCGTGCAGTCACAGGCTTGGAGATGTAGCCGTAGATGTCCTTGCCTACATACACTTCCTTGGAATCAGGAATATACAATGTTGGAACACTTTTGAGAAAGGAAGGAAGTTGGCTGCGTTGATAGTTATCAATGTAGAGAATGCGGCAGAGAGTGTCTTTATTGAGTGCTTTCAAGGTTTCTAAAATCTTTGCACTGTTTGGGCATCGACTACTTGCAAACAATATGGGCTGATTGTTCATTGCTCGTGGTTCCGATAAAAAACGGAAAGACAATAACGAAGGGGATAGATAAACAATGGAGCGACGAATCTCAATGAATGGCTATCGCCTCGATGCTGAACTGAAGAACGTTCCGGTTGCATTTGTGAATGGACTTCGGCGCATCTTGTTGTCCGAGATTCCTACAGTTGTCGTCTCGAATATTCAAATCTTGGAAAACACAACCTCAATGACGCATGAAATGATTCGGCATCGTGTAGAGATGTTGCCTGTCAATGTTCGTGCAGATGAAGTCGCAGTGATTCGTGATACTCAACTCGAACTTCGCACAGCTGCAGAAAAGGAGCCTCGTGAAGTCACCACCGATGACTTTGCAGCGGTTGGTCCTCGAGGAGACATTCTTCTCAAAGACCGTGACTTGGATACGCCCTTGTTGTTCATCTACTTGAAGCCTGGTGAATCGATTCATATCAAAGCAACCTTATCTGTTCTGGCTACCAAGGGTTCACAAGTCTGTGTCTCAACCTTCAAGAACCACATTGACCCTGATGTCGCTAAAATCGATCGAGATACCTTTGTATCACAAGCAGGGGATGACCCAGTAGCACAGCGTGAAGCCGCTCAACTCTTTGATAGCTTCCACATCCAACGATCGTTTCACCGTAACAAAGAAGGTCGTCCTGATTGGTTTGACCTTACTGTCGAAAGTATTGGAATCTCTCCTGCAGTGGACTTGCTCAAGAAAGCTGTTGAAGTCTATCAGGAAAAGATCAATGAGTTTGCAAAGATCCCAGTGCTTCGTGAAGAAGAAGGGTGGTTCCGCATGGAAGTTCCGGGTGAATCGCATACATTGGGTGCACTAGTCCAAGAGGTTCTCTATCTCTCTCAACTTACCGAGTTTGTCTCTGCAGACATCGGACATCCTCTCGTTCCAATGCTTGTGATTCGCTTCAATACCGAGACCTCTACTCCCGAGGCAGTCGTGGACTACTTTCATAAACAGGCGTCGTCTCTGTGTGAGAATGTTCTTAAGTCAGTATAATGGAATACTTTAACTTTGAACCCAGTGACTACCAAATCTTGGAAGACATTGAGTTTGATGAAACCCTTCAACGCCCTGAAAAGGTTCGCTTTTTCACTTTGACTGAACAGACCACAGATGCCTATGAAAAGTTGATGCCTCGTGGTCGAGTCACACGATTCCAACGAGAGGAAGTGCGTAAAGAAGTTGACCGCCTTCAAGACTTGTATCGCAACTATGTATTGGCGTTGCCCGAAGAATACACACTTCGAGAACCTGGCTATCGCAAACGATTTGACTGGATTCACCCAGTCTATGCGGACAAGTCCTATACCTCCTATGATTGGAAGACTCAATGGGACCCATTGTTTGAGAATACACGCTTACCTGGATTCTATCCTCGAATGCTCGCAGCCTTACCTAGACCCTATGGAGATACTGCAGCAGGCACACCCTATCGAGTGGAAGCACCCACTACCTTTGTGGCTACCAATGGTGAAGGTGAATGGCGTGTCTTACCCGAATATACCATGATTCGAACTCAACATCACGAAGACAAGACCATTGATATCGTGAAGGTGCCTGTGGAAGGAACACAAGACATCGTGCCGTTTGTAGGGTATTATTTGGACAAGCGTCCTATGGACATTCCAAACCCATTTCCAGACCATCCTTTTTTGATGTCTCGTGAAGCATCCTTCGTTGAATCGACCGCTCCTTTGAAGGATGTCGTTCCATCGTTAGACGCAATCTTGACGCATGGTGTGCCTGTGACCAAAAATCCGTTCATTGAAGCCACACCCTATTTGAAACTGTATGATGTTCAATTGAAAGACATTCCATGGTCTGCGTGGAAATCCAAGTTCCCTCCTGTAGAGATAATCAACCAAGCACCACCCGCTGAACCTATTCAACTTCCGAAATCCACTCAAATTGCACCTCCTGATAGTGTGATTGAAGTATATAAGTCTTCGTATGAACCTGGTGTATCAATCGGTCTTTGGTTGATGAATCAACTCGATGGTGGAGGATTAGTGCCTGAACTCTTGCGGTCCAAAGTGATTGATAATGGAAGTGTTGAAGCCATTCCAGGTGTCGATTTACCGATGGCTGCCTATCCTGCTACCACCCTTGAAGAATGTAAACTCGAAGGAAAGTCATTTCAGCAGTTTTTGATTGCAGGACTCTTACGACGCAACGGAGACAACTATCAATGTGTACCTCTTGAATTTGTTCGTCAAGAACGAGCCAGAGTCGGATACTTGAATCGATTACCCTGGGCAGAAACCACAGGGGATACACTCAAAAAAACTTACCTTCGTGAACTTGAAGGCATTCGACCTGTTGGAATCAAAGAGAAGAAAGACCTTGCAGCTAAAACACCTCAACGACCCGATTCAGTGCGTCGCGCAGAAGTGCTTGCAATCTTAAATGACCCACGACGCTTTGCAGAAGATAAGTTGAGAGACATTCATGAGATTCTGCGTGCAACCACTTTTACCAAGAACATCTATTCAGACACGGATGAACTCTTTGTCTGCTGTGCACATACACTTGCAATTTTGGGCGGTGACTTGGCGGTGGACCGTCTAAAGTTCTATGAGACTTGGACTGCAAAAGTCGATGGATTCCGAGTGTGTAAAGTGTGCGGTGAACACATCAATACCGATGTCTTTGTAGACCAAGTTCAGTTTGACGAAGATGGGTTTGTGATTCGACGAACCGAGGCATTCGATGAAACTGCATTCCATGGTGCAGGGGTTCGTAGTTTTACAACTGGCTTGAACTCTTTGCGTCCTTTGTTCTTGGATGATAACGCACACGATGATATGGTGTTGTTATTATTGACTGTGCTTCAAGTGCTTCCAACTGCAGATAAGTTGGAGCCATTATTGAAGTTTGGACGCACCATTGCAGGGGTTCAGTTCAGTAAGGGAACCGTAGACCAACTCAATAAGTTCCGAGGCATTACAGGCATTGCAACTGCAGCCTTGATACTTCAAACTCATGTTCCGACCTTGATTCCTCGTCGGTCCTTTGGAACCAAACCGTTGAAGTTGTCTGGATATCCACGCGATGAAGAGACACCTGGTGAAAACACGATTGTGGATACATTGCTGATGGTTGTTCGTAAAACCTTTGAGTCCTTTCCAACTTCATTCAAAGGACCTGCACAACAAACCATTCGTGGAGTGTTGAATAAACCTGGTGAAATCAAGACAGCGGTTACAAACTTGTTATCCTTGAAGAGTCCTCTCTTGAAAGGATTGGACAAGCTTCCTTCTCCTGTGCCTGCGTTGCTTGCAAACGCACGAGCCTTTTATACAGAGAATCCTCCTCCGGTTGAACAGCCCAAGACATTGATTCCAGTCTTCGCACCTCCCAAGGAACTTGGAGTCATTCAAAGTTTCGTAGAATGTCCTTCCTCTAGACCTATTTGGACTTCAGGACGACCTACACAAACACTTCAATCGGTCGTTCAACTGCGAACAGGAATCCGAAACGCTCGTAATGCAATACGCGTGCCTCCTTCAGTCTCCACTCGTGTAGTTCCCACACCAACACCCAAAGACGAGATTCGTAGTCGTCTCGCAAAAGAGCGTGGAAATCAAACTCGTATTCCGATACGCGATACACCCTTGACCAATCTAGCCATTGCGTCTCGTATTTCAGACATGTTCTTGATGAATGAACCAGTTCGAACAGTCGATACTCAAGAAGGTCAAGCGATTGTACGAGATGTCTCACGTGGAGTCTTGGCTGAAACACTTGCAGAAGTTCAGCGTGACGCTGCTAAACGAACCAAGTTAGAAGAGTTACGCACTAAAGATGTGGCGTTGTATACCTTGACAGCCGACTACAAGGAAGAGAAAGCCAATGTGAATCGATTGGTAGCGACCGAGCGTATGAAGTTTGTTCAACGCATGGCACAACGCTCTGACGCAGAACGCGAAGTGCTTCAAGACTTATTGCGTATTGGATTGGCTCCCTATGTGATTAGCCGTTCTGACCGTGAAGAGTTTGCGCGTGAAGCCGAACGATTGCGTGAAGAGGTCTATCGGGATGAACAAATTACACAAGAAGACACAGGTGTAGGTCAGCCAAGCGATGTCTTTGAACAAGGTGAAGAAGGACCACGAGGAACAGACAATGGAGACTATGGAGATTATGTAGGCATGCCTGGAAACGACGGGCGTGACCATGAACAGCCTCAACAGACCGATGATCCAGAGCGTCCGATTTAAAGAATGGACACCCAATACTATCAAAGATGATCTACATAGCCACAATGCATTTGACCCGAACAGGTAAGCCTTCCTCGTCTGACGATAAGATTATCGTTCAGCATAATGCAACTTATCCAAACTTGTTTGATGTGACCTATACGACACCCGAGCTTCAAATGGCACGTAAGTTCACAGTCGACGAGTCTAAAGTGATGGATTTCTTTGGTGATATCCTTGCAAGCCTTCCGTATGACCACGACCCATTTGAGGAAGTTCAAGTAAGCACTGCTATTCACCCAAACATCATGTATGCAGTCGCAAATGTCGGTTGCCATGTCCGAAGTATTATTTTGGACACACTCCGATTTGCTTTGCGTGCGGACATCAAACAAAAACGAATCACCTCTGAGTAAATCCAACTAAGGTATGTTGACTCTTAACGGATATAGAGTCTTAAAAGCCACTGTCGATGCGGAACCTCTCCGCAAGACATTGACTGTGAAACCGTTCATTCCTTCGGTCTTTGTGGCCAATAAGAATGCAGTACCTCGATACAAGGTCTACAAAGAAGTAGACGATGCTCTGTATCTCCCTAAACACTTTGGAATTGAAACTTTTGGACCTCCAACGGAAACTACACGAGATGTCGCAGAAACCGATGCACATCATTGGACCTTTACAGGAAGTTTACGACCCGTTCAAGAACCTGTCGTCAATGCGTTCTTGAAGCCCACTCCCCACGATGGGATTCTCAGTCTCCATACCGGTGGAGGGAAGACTGTCTGTGCCTTGTATATCGCTTCTCAACTTCGTGTCCCGACTCTCGTCATCGTTCACAACTCGTTCTTGAGGGACCAATGGGTGGACCGCGTAAAGAGCTTTCTCCCGCACGCTCGCATTGGACGAATTCAAGGAGATGTCTGTGAAGTGGAAGGTTTCGACATAGTCATCGCGATGCTTCAAACACTTTCCATGAAGGAAACTCCGATTGCGACGTTCAAAACTCTCGGGTTGATCATTGTCGACGAGTGTCACCACATTGCGTCCGAGGTCTTCGTTCAAGCTCTCCCCAAAGTGACGAGTCGGTATATGTTGGGTCTCTCCGCAACACCGACGCGTAAGGATGGATTGATGTTTGTGGCTCATATGTTTCTAGGACCCCTCTTATACGAAAGCAAGACAACCGATAGCAGTGATACTTCGATTCAAGTAGAGGTCTACGAATATCAGAACGACGACCCCAAGTTCAATGAAATCATCTACAACCCACAAGGTGTGATGTTCACGACCTTGATGATTAACAAGTTGACCGAAGAGGTTGGACGCACTCACTGGCTCGCAGAGATTCTACACGATGTATTGGAAGAATCGCCCGAACGGCAAATCTTGGTCTTGACCGACCGAGTTCAACATACGAAAGATTTGTTAGCTGCATTACCTGAACCGATACAATCACAGTCTGCGATTCTATCTCAAACGGTCAAATCGGATAAACGAGCTGAGTTCTGTTCTACGAAACGAGTCTTGATTGCAACCTATGCGATGTGCAAGGAAGGCTTTGATGTGCCTACCTTGAACACCTTGTTAATGGCAACTCCACGCCCAGACATTGACCAGATTGTAGGACGCATCTTGCGAGTCGAGAAATCCGCACGCACCATTCATCCGTTGATTCTAGACATTGTTGACCCGCAGTTTAGGCGTCAATTCCAAGAACGGAATGGGTTATATAAGAAGAGGAACTATACGGTTACGAAGATGTCTTTGCCTCCTCCTGTGTTAACACATCCGAAGCCATCGCCACTGCTGCCATTCCTGCAAGCGCAGCAACCTCAGGTGAAACCTCCCCTTGGGCCTGTGGCTCCCTAGGCTGAATGACGGATTGAAGGATGGTTGGAAGTGCGACTGGCATGGCTGCAGGTAAGACTGTTTTAAGTCCTGCTGCAATCATTGGGTTTTTCATGTGAATGGTTGTGTCTTCTTTGGGTGTTCCAAACTTGGGTGTTCGAAGCTTGAACTGAGGTGTGCGTGCAGACGAAGGTTCGCCTGCTACTTCATCTCCTCGAAAGACGACAATCTTCTCCAATCCATTGGCTTCCTCGGGCTTTGAAATCTCTTTTTCGTTGGCGAACTTATGTTGGAACTCGTTAATGACTTCCGTTGGAAGAAGTGGACTGATTTCTTGGAGTCGGTCATATTGGTCCTTGACATACTTCAAAAAGTCGTGAGGTTGCATACGCTCTTCACGAGGAAGCGCCAGTTCCACTGTAATGGCACGATACAAACGTGCATAATGGATTGCAGAAATACGATGTCCTTCCGCTCGCTTGGCCCAGCCATAGTAGGATCCTGCAGTGTTCAACACAGAGACGAATAATGACGCTACACCCAATGAAATAGACGCTAACTTTGCATCGGAAAACAATGAAGGTGAGCCTGCAGACAAGAAGCCAGTCACACCACTAATGATAATGACAGGCAAATCAATCCAGGTCTTACGTGTGCTGAAAATCTGCTCCGAGCGTTTATGGCACCACGACAAGCAATGGGACTTCTCTCCCGTGGACGCGAAATACTCTTCTAGCATCTCCGTCCAGTGAATGTTCTTCAAGGATTCATCAGCACTCGCGGAATCTCCCATTTATTCAAAAGCCATATTTTAACGCGTATCAACAATGTATTGGCCTGAGAAGTATTATCGAGGATTGACTCGAAAGCAGAACTTACAGCGAAAACGGTCAGCCACTCGTAGAACCAAGATGAGTTGGAAAGACCCAAAAGCCTATGTTCCATTCAAGTCCGACCAAGGAGTCAAGACCCGCAAGTCTTCGTATACCGAACGATTCCACCGAAAGTATCCAGGTGTAAAGACACTTCCCGAGATTTCAAAGGCAAGCGGAGTTCCAGTGAAGACATTGCAAACCATCTACGACCGCGGAATGGCTGCGTGGAGAACCGGTCATCGTCCAGGTGCGTCGGCTCAAGCGTGGGGAATGGCACGAGTGTATTCCTTCGTGTTGCATGGAAAGACATGGAGGACTGCGGATAGCGACCTCGCCAAAACATCTCGGAACAAATAACAATGCAGTTCGATCATAATGGAGTCATTGTAAGACAGAGTCAACCCGGCCGTCAGCTACGAACGGTGAAGAAAACCTTGATGATTGATTCTCGTGACCGAGATACAACCAAGTTCGTCAAGGTGAATGGAGGTGCCGCAAGTTCCGATCCAGGGGATTATGTTGTTTATTTGCCACGAGTCTATGAGAATGTCATTTCTCTCCGATTGAAGTCTGCAAACATTGAAGCCCCTGCATCGACTGGATTCACCGATAATTATATATTGCTTGAACTCGAAGGCTTGAATAAGTGCGATGAGACAGCGACCGGTGCCAACCGTGCAGGGTTTGTCGATAACTGGTTTGCCAAGATTAACAATCGAAATATCACATCGGGATCCACAAACAACACCTTTACGATTTTCTATAACGATATGTCCGATGAAACCAATCATGTGCGATACACACCTCCCATTGGACGACTCGACCGTCTTCATGTATCCTTGAGATATCACCCTTCTACAGTCACATTGACAGGCACTTCAGTCAACCCAACAACCACTTCAAACAATGCTCCTATCACGTTTGGTGTGGGCAATGATAATGTGTTCACTTTTGAGATTGAGTATCTCGACAATGGATTTGACGAGTTTTCCAGTTTTGAGACACGTATTAGCCGCGCATAGATTTACCAAGTTCTACAAAGGTATCCAAAGTGAATAAGAAGAACACGCCTGTGAACACATACAATGCAATGTCCTGAATAGCAGGACGCTCATAGCCCGTACGGTTCTGCTCAATCAAGCGGAGAATACGGTTTAGTTTATCAGCTTGTTCCATACTTTCATAGACACCTGCAGGTTGAGACTGTGAAAAGTGTTCGCGACCCATCATTCGTTTACCCGCCTCTTGACGAACGACAAAGTTCTCGGTAGCAGGGTTCCTGTCGAGCGGTAAGGACTTCTGCAATGAGTCGACGAGCGACTGATTCTTTCGAATTGATTCATTTGAAAACTTCTCAAGACTCGTAAATTCAGGCTTCGTCTCATCAATTTCGGGCTTTGTCTGTGTAATGGGCTTCCGTTGCCCAAAGGGAGTTCCATAAGCCTCTTCCAAAGTGGCGTAATCCATTACTTTGAAACAGGTAGAAAAATATGATGGTTTTGTATAAATGCTACTCTCAGGTCGCAATGAATGGATTGCAGTCGCCGCTTTAATTGCATGGGTTTCGTTGGTGCCATGCCCCTACGCTATGAAGGAGTTCTTCTCCTCTGTCCTCGGAAAAATCGTCGCACTCGGCGCCGTAGTCTATGCTTGGAAGTATATCAGTCAACTTGTAGCGGTTTTGTTATTGGTCGCCTTCCTTCGTTCAGGTGCAATTCGCGAGTTCTTAGATGAGAGTGGAATGTCTGCACCGCCTACAGCATCTGATTACAAGTGTCCAGATGAATTCATGTATGTCAGCGACAAGAAGATGTGTACCAAGGGAACTGATGTCCGTGCACCCGAGTGCAATGATAGTTCAATGATGTGGGATTCCTCCAAGGGTGCCTGCGTCCCAAAGACTCCTACACCTCCTCCTTCTACTTCGTCTGGCGGTCCTCCAGGTGGAACCACTCCAGGCGCAATGGCAGCCAAGAATGAGATGGCGAACACCATGCCTCCTGTTCCTCCTATTACTGAATCCTTCGAGTCCTATGGCGGAAAGGACAAGAATTTTGCTAGTGTTTAACAATGATTGACCTTCTGAATAACAGCAAGTTCTTCTTGGGGATTATGTTGATTTTACTGAACCTTGGGTCTCGGTACTTGATTGACGAGTTCAACACAACGCCCGAAGAATACAAGCGGAACATTGTGTTGCGGCGAATTGCCATTTTTGCAGTGTGTTTTGTGGGCACGAAGGATATTGTAACTTCCTTAATGCTGACGGCGGGGTTTATCACCATCGCACAAGGTGTGTCTTATAAGGACCGTGAAGGTATGGAGAATAAGAATACGTTAGAAAAAGAAGAAAAGAAGGTCGACCAACCAGCCTATGACCCTTCAATCCCTCCGATGTTTACTAAAGTTTAATTACGACGAGTTCCACGACGAGTGCGTCCACCCTTCTTTGCGATCTTCTTCTTGATATCCTTAATCTTCTTCTCTATCTTCGCACTCTCCATTTTAGTCGTTGCTTTCTTTAGATCAAGTTCAAGCCACTTCAAAGAGTATTCTAACTCACTTTTAGTCTTCATTGATCGTGTCTTCGCCATTTATTCTAACGAAAGTTAAAGTTTAATTACGACCGAGTTCTTGCCAGTGGACCCTGCCTTTCCAGAACCCTTCTTCACCTTTTCAGGCGGTGGAGGTCCATTGCCTGCAGGAGGCACGATGGTCTGTTTAATATCCTTCAATAAGTCTTCAATATTGACTGGTGGTTTCATTTGAACTGCTGTATTGACGACTGGAGGTGGAGTCACTTTCTTCTTCGCAATTCCAATCTGAATAGGTTTGGATTCCGCAGGTTGTCGTGGAATGACATTCAAGACTGGTGGAGGAGGTGCTTGAACGGTCGCACCTTGCATGAAACTCATGAGTCCACTCAATGGATTACTAGGTGCCTGTTGCTGTGTAGGCATTGGAATCTGTGCTGAACCACGCATGGTCTGGGATTGATTTTGCATGGCCGCAGAGGCTAACTGACGTGCAATGTCTGGGTTCTGTCGCATAATCTCATCGATGTTTGGAATAGGTGCCTTGCGAGTCATTTGATTGGTCAAGTGAACCATGTAAATCATCATGCAGGTTCGCATAGGAATACGCACCATAGGGTGCATCTTCATGTTCTCGCCATACATATCGTAGAGCTCTTCAAAGTCATCTTCCAAATCCACTACATTCATCTGTGCGGCTTCAGAGAGACCGTCCATTTGAAGACCAAATGCTTTAAGGAATGCAACGTGTTTGCTTCCATATTCCAACGCAGACATTCCAGTCACAAACCATTCGGAGAACTGCTTGATGGTGGAGTCCATCGACTTTTCACGCCGAATGAAATCGAGCTCCATCTTCATCTCGTCTAAAGGACTGTCGATGGTGAATCGCTTGCGCATGGGCACACCCAACTTGGAGAGACGCTCAAACTTTCGCAGAATCTCATATTTCTCTCGTTGAGTGGCTTCCTCAGACATTCGCTTGGGCGGTGCGGGCGCATAGGGTTCGGCGTTGAAGTTTTCGAGTCCATCCAACTTGATGGGTCCAGTCTCTTCTAGACTCGCAACCAGTCTCGGCGCAGGTGCTTCAGGCGCAGGTAGTTCATCAAAGTTGAGCGTTGGTATATCAATGGTTTCCAAATCCGCCATGCCTCCCATCTTTGGATTCACGAGTAAGTCTGTATCCATTCTTATTAAGTTGTTTGGTTGTCGTTCTGAAAGTCTGAACGCGTATGTTCTAACACCCACAACCCTTGAAGAAAGCAATCTGCGAGGTCGTCCTTCTTGGGATGCTTTGCAAAGTGCTCTTGATTCTCCTGTGGAACCAGTTCATAAGCGTGTGTAATGCCTGTCTTTTTACGACCCTTGTAGGTTCCCACTGAATCCTCTACGGTGACGATATTGGACAACTTGTGTGTGGCTGAAACACCTTCACTCTTGATGCCTTTCATTGAGAAATACATCTGAATCATGGCTTGAACTGCGTACATTCGTCGCTCGGGTTGATTCTCAACTGCGACCAAGTCCGAGTCTTTCCAGGAAGAGGCTCGTTTATCCAAACATGCAATCAATGCAGGTGCTTGGTCTAACACTGAACCTGAGAGTGCAGACGAGACACATTTCTTCCATGTGTTCTGCTTGCGATGATTATACAACAATTTCACAAGGTCTACCTTCTTGGTTGCGTCGGTCGTCAGTCCTTCCTTGGCGAGTTCTTCGTGGAGTTGATTTGGACTTAACTTGTTGATTTCCGATTTAATGATTTTACCTCTCTTTTTAGGAACATGCTTTCCACATGCAAAGGTTCCATTCGAGGCATGTTCATAGCGTGCTGCGGTAGTGCATCGATGGCATCGTGCTCCTCCTACCCCTGCGGCTTCTCCTAATACATCAATGATATTCCAATCCACAATCTTTACATCAGTGCGACTGGTTCCTTCTAGTACGCAATATGCAAGGTTTCGAATTCCTACATCCAATGAAATGAGCTTCATTGTTTATACTTACGCGGTTGCTTTAAGCAACGAAATCAATGCGGGTTTAGTATCACCCTTGCTGAAGGGAATACCGCGTTTGGTAAGAATCTCTTGGAGTTCCTTCTTGGTTTTGCCGTCCAAGTCGTCGGTGTCGGGTCCCTCGACAATCGCAGCTTCCGCGGCTTCCGCGTCGTCCACAGAAACTCGGTCATCCTCCTCAGACACAGGGGCAACTACAGTCTCTTCAGTTGTGGGTTGAACCTCTTCGTCCATGACCGCCTCGGGCGCAACAAAGGTAGGACGAGAGGCAAGTTCGCCGACCACCATGACGATACTATTCATGTTCTGGAACATGCGTGTTTGTTGCCAGTAGAGCCATCCTACCATACCGGCGAGAACTAACACCATGGATGCGAGTAGTGCAATTGCGGCTTGTTCAAATTCCATTTATTCCTTCACCAGAGGAAGTGTGGAGTCTTTAAACGCCAAATAGACTCTTTTCGTGCGTTCAGATAAATGGCAGTTAAGAAAGGAGGAGGATTCATGGAAGGATTATGGGCGGGCACTGCAGTCTTTGCAGCCGCAAACTCAAAGACATTTGCAGGATTTATCGGTAAGTATATGGTGTATGCACTCATCCTTGTAGTCGTCTTCATGATTCTTGCAATGCTTCTTCAGACATTCAGCCCAAAGGAGAAGTTCAGCGTCACCGACATTAAGTGCCCAAAGGGTTCTACACCTACTGAACAATGTCCGGGCACAACTACCCCAGGATGCCTTCACCCTAGTGGAAACTGTGAGGCTACACTCGGTTAACCTGAGCAGGTACACACTCCATCTTTAAATATACCTCCTGTTCGTGCACAATCTGCTTGACTCTGAGAGGTTGATGGTGCTGGTGAACATGCATGTTCACGCATAGGACGGTTTCTTAAAAACAACACAAACACAATGACGACAAACACAATGGCAAAGAGTTTGGTATACTTCATTTCTTACTCTTTCTGTAACAGTTTTTCCAAGGACGACACGAAGCTCGCTGTGTGAAGCCCATCTTCTTACAGGGTGTTTTCTTACAATACTTACGCGTCATCAATCGACCTCCACTTGGATTCTCATAGACGATTTTAGAAGCAAGAGCTTCAAAATCACTTTTCAACTTCAACGCTTTTGATTTGAGTTCAGAATATCTATCATCTGTTTCAGTAATCTCTACAATCTCATTGATTGCAGACTCAATTTTATTAACTGTTTCCATCTTGACTTTTCCGAGTTTAGGCAAGTTATCACTAAGGTTCTTTATGTTAGAGTCCATTACTCTTACCTTAGAAATCTTCGTCAGTCAATCGAATAGCGTCTCCATTGTCCATGGGTCGTGAGTATTCCGAGACCTTCTTCTCAAAGAAGTTTGCCTTACCTTCCAAGCTAATGAGCTCCATGAAATCAAATGGATTTGCGGTCTTGTAGATTTTGTTCAATCCCAACTGAACTGCGAGTCGGTCCGCAACAAACTCAATGTATTGACTCATCATCTTTGAGTTCATTCCAATCAATGAACATGGAAGTGCTTCACAAATGAACTCCTTTTCAAGCTTAACGGCTCCCATGATGATTTTCTGAATCCATATCGGTTCAGGTTTGTTTTCTAGAGTGTGAAAGAGCGCAACCGCAAACTGGGTGTGAAGCCCTTCATCTCGTGAAATCAACTCATTGCTGAAGGTCAATCCAGGGAGAAGACCACGCTTCTTCAACCAAAAAATCGCACAGAATGCACCCGAGAAGAAGATACCTTCTACACAGGCAAACGCAACCAATCGAGTCCCAAACGACTGCTCTGAATTCATCCATTGAAGAGCCCAATCCGCTTTCTTTCCAATACAGGGAATGGTCTGAATTGCATTAAACAACTTTGCCTTCTCTTCCTCATTCTTCACATACGTATCAATCAATAAAGAGTAAGTCTCTGAATGAATACCTTCCATCGCATTTTGGAAGCTGTAAAAGAGCTTGACCACTTGGCTATTGACTTCACCTTGGAATCGAGTCACAAGGTTTTCCATGACAATGCCATCGGAACCTGCAAAGAAGGCTAGGACATGTGTAATGAAATGCCTTTCGTTATCAGTTAGTTTCGCCCAATCTTCGCCGTCCTTCACAAATGAAATTTCCTCGGGTGTCCAAAAAGACGCGACCGATTTCTTATACATGTCGTAGAGGTGCTGCTCGGAAGGTTGAATGGGGAAGAGTGTGAAGGACATGGCTGCGTTGTATAGTATACACAGAAAAGACCTAAATGATATACAATGAATACCACTGGAATCCAGAACTATCTGTCGAATGTGTTCCGCCCTATCTACACGTATGACACGACGACCGCAAACTTTATTCCAAAGTTGACGATGTCGAACATCTTTAACTACACGGGTAATACGATCTCCGTGTTCACCGCCGCGGTCGGAGACTCAAACAGCAATGTGTATGTCGGTTCAAACGCAGGCAATCCCTACGATATTACGCGTAATGTGTTCAATGTGACTGCTCTCGGATACGGAGCTGCGAGTAACATTTCAAACGATTCTAACTCGGTCTATATTGGCTGGTATGCAGGTTCGGGAGGTTCGAATGCTGCAAACACCATTTCAATTGGCGCAAACTCAGGAGGTGCTGGCTCTAACAACATCTTTATTGGAACGGAGACAAACGCTACCGGAAACTATAACGTTTTGATTGGGCATTTTATTGATTTAGGTTCGAACTCCAATCAAGTCCGCATTGGATATAGTAACCAAATTCCCTTTGCAGCCGACTTATGTAAAAATTGGGTTGGAATAGGTGGAGCATTGACTCCAAGTTATGTCTACAACACTTTGGATGTGTCAGGGAATGCAGTGTTTATTGGAAATGTAGGTATCAACAAAGATGCAAGTAGTAGTTCGGTTGCAGGCAATCGTACCTTGGATGTGAACGGTAACTTTCGAGCTTCCGATAGTGCGACGAACATCCTAGATTTTAGCAATGGCATCACGCGTAGTTTCAAGGGATTCAACTCAGATTCCTCTACAATCCTCATATCCAATTCTCAAACCGCTGTAATTGGAGTCCTTCGGAAGGGGATTATTGCATTGACTGCATCCGATCCTTCTGCAATCACATATAACTCTCGAATCATTTATGTAGATGATCTAACAACTCCAAGGATTGGTGTACTGTGTAGCGACGTATCCGGTTCAACCAATGGTCCAGTATTTCAATATAATACCTCAAACATTCTCATTAGTAACTCAGTGGTTGTAGCAGGTAGCATAACCTATTCATGGTCGATCACATATTTCCCATCGCTTTAAACTTTTCCACAATCTTGCGAATCGACATCGTAGACACACCGGAGATTTCAGACACACGTTGAAGTTGTCCACCCAAGACAACGCACACAACTCCTGCAACCACGGTTTTGGGAGTATGTTCGAGTTCAGGTAGTTGTTGGAGTTTCAACACAATCGTATCGCGGTCTTTGTCGGATAAGTCTAAATCCACACAGATACGCTCTGCAATACCGAGTTGAGTATTTAAGACAGACGCAGACCCATTATCAAACTTTGCAAGGGCTTTGCAGAGTGCACGAATACTGACTTTGAACATATCCGCTACTTCTTCATGACTTCGAGTTGCATTGTTCTCACGACAGGCTGTAAAGACTGCACCTGCCATGAGAGCTCTACGAGTTTCGCCTCGTGTTTTCTGTGAATCTTCAATGTTCTTGTAGAGTCCACAGGCATCTAGAATGATTGCTTTGGTTAACCCAGATCGAAGTGCTGTCGATTGAATCGCATCAAAGATCCCCATCCATGAACGCTCTCCGTGTGACGAGAATGCCCACGCAGAGAGTTTTGTAATCGTCTTCACATCTTCGGATTGATTGGGAAATCGTTTACGCATCATCATAGACCCATACGACGAGTTCGGAAGTAGTTCCGAAGTAATCGTGCCCGTACGCGACGGGTCTTCGTCTCCTGTTCCATACATCCGCCATTCTGCACCTTCATCAATGTAACTTCCTAGAATTACACCACAACATCCACAGACACGCTGCCCTTCGTCAATCTCTATAGCGTCATGACTACACTCCATAGAGACTACACTATAGCAATAGAACTATCCATTTTTTAGTGAGAATACCATTGCAAGTGTTTTATCCCGTGCTTCATAGAGACGAACCAATGGCTCGAATTGAATTTCCATCAAGATGAGGAACCCTCCAATCGAGACAATGATACCGTCTTCCCAATCAATGCCCTTGGGTGTGAACAACCAGAAGTAGATACCCAAGAACAATCCCAACGACAATTTGAAGAGCATGTCTATGAACGCAAAGAGCGGACTGTCTTTCACATCAAACCCTGCTGAAATCATGACGACTTGAAGCAAGACAATGAACTTCAAGATGAAAAAATACCATTGATAGGCCTTCATTGTTAAGAAGTGAGTAAAAGTTCATTACGTTTCGTGAAGCAATACCAGGCACTATAGGCAGTTACCATATGCATGAGTCCATGAAAGAACATTTGAGTACTCCAGTTTGGGTCCCACGATAGGATTGAGAGCTGTTGTCCAACAAAATAGGAGTAGAGTGAATATCCTACGGAAAAAGCCCATATACCCAATGAAGAAGGACCTCCTTGATAGGCATTAAACAATGAACAGAATGTGTAATTCCAGATTGCAAGTTGGTCTAAACTGAAAATCCACTGAGTTCGAAACCAATGGAATGTCATCGTAGTTGCACACAAAAACAAGCAGGTTGCCAATGAGTAATAAAAACCTGACTTCCATGCGAGCCATGCAGGCAGTAAGTAGGTCATTCCGGTAATGACCAAATACGGTGCCGGTGTTGTGTCATCTTGACGCCAAGTCATTAATATTATCGCATTGTGGTCAGTGTAGACGGGTCATAGACTTGCGGACGATAGTTGGTGACTAATGGTGGACGATAGTTTGCTGAACGTCCTGCAGTCTTCATCCACGAAATGAACAGATACTTTTCATCGACAACCCAGACCAAATAACCTGAAGTCTGAAGAGTCGCGACCAAATACTCTCGTGCTTCGGACAATTGAAACAAAGGATACCCGAACACATACGCAGGGATTTCAAAGACCACATAGGGTGCATTGGGTGAATGAATGGCTTGTTTGCGGATTCTCCCATAGAGCTGGGCTAACACTGGACGCATCGCAGCCATTCGTTGTTCTTTGCGTGCTTCCTGTTCGTCCCAAACATCACGAGCTTTCAACATGCTTACTACAAAGAGATACAAATGTTCACATCCATCGCATTCGGAGGAGGGGGTATGCGAGGCACCCTTCATGTAGGAGGATTGAAAGCATTGTCCGAGTTTCAAGAGTCATTGACCTTTCCAAACGGAATCTACGGGTATTCCATTGGAGCGGTGATTGCGACTGCCGTAGCCTTCAACTTGAAGCTTCCACAACTCGAACAAATGATCGAAGATTCAATGAACTTGGAATCGATTATCAAAGAGGTCACACTTGACTGTGTCTTTAATCTAGTTCAACGCTGCGGCTTGTTCCAGATGGACCATGTCGAAGAGTCGATTGTGAATGCATTCTTAAAGCAAGGAGTGGATTTACGAGGGAAGGTGATTGCAGATGCACCTCAAAAACTTTACATTGGTGCATCCGATTTAACGCGTCGTAAGCCTGTGTTTTTCTCGGGTCGAGTGCCGTTGTTATCCGCATTACGGGCTTCCTGTTGTATTCCTGGCTTCTTTCAACCCCAGGTGATTTATGACCATGTGTATGTCGATGGAGGACTCTACATGTATTACCTAGACGACTACTTACCGAACGACTGCTTGTCCTTTATTGTGTCGTATTCTCCCAAGTCCTTGTATCCATCCGATTTGGATGGAAATCTAGCAGAGTTTGCGAAACAACTCTATGCAGGTCGGCGTCGTCCTCCGAAATCCAAATACGCTCTGTGGTTCAAAGAGGACAAAGTCCATGTGATTCAAGAAGTTACACCGGGTGACCGCAAACGATTACTGGATGAAGGCTATTCACAAACGCTCGCGTTCTTGTCCCAGCGAGTCACGAAGGAATCCAAGTAAGTTTGAGTAGGTCACCTTCTTATCAAACTCCACGATACCTGACTTGGTTTCAAGTAAGACAGATGGATATCCGTTGATACCATATAAAGTGCACATGGCTCTGTCTTTCTCACAATCCACTTGAATGGCGTTCACATGTGTCTTGCCGAAATACGATTGAGTTGCGAGTTTTCCTTCAAGCTTTGCCCATTCAGGCATGGCTTTTTGTGAGAATCCACACCAGTTGGTATAGAAGAAATACAAGTTGCTTTCATTGGGTTTGACTTCACGCTTTGGCGGCTGAATCATCGGCTTCCAAAACTTGTAGACGAGAATACCCAAGGCTACAAAGATTAAAACCAAGAGAACGATGTTCATTGTTGAAGAAGGCGAGAAAGTTTGCGTTGCCGTTCAAACCATCGACGATAGGCTTCGACGGGTGTGACTCCTTCGCGTATTTGAATCCACGCAATATCTGTGGTCATCCGCTCGGGTTCGTAAGGCTTCGGGTGAAGTTCGAACCACTTTCCTTGGAATCGAACAAGGTATCCCATTAACAATCTATTCATGGATAAGTGAAAATGGCGTTAGTAGTCTTGAAGGCTTCTGCTTTATCACTTGGGTTGAACTATGGAGTTCATTACGCAAGTGCAAAGTTGTATGATTGGGTGTGTGTTCCACATTCATGGGAAGAAGTCGCTCAGTCATTGGTGACGACGGCCAGTCCAGTGTGTTCGGTATTATTACAAATCATGTCTGTGACGCAACATAACTATGCTTCAGTAATGAGTGTGGCCATCGTGTCGACGATGACGCGGCTTCTTCAACCGGTTTAAGCGGGGAAGCCGACAAGTCCTGCACCGATACCGAAGCCTGCACCTTGGCGGGCAGAGGAGCCGACGGAGGGGGCATAGATGTCGAGGATTGCAAAGGTGGCTGTGGCAGTTAATGCAATCATGGCGACCTCATTCCATCGCATTGTCTTGCCGGGGATAACATAGGCTGCAACAGCGACGGCAAGACCTTCCAAAAGGTACTTTACGAGGCGCATAATCAAATCACTCATATCAATTCCAGAGGGTGTTGGCTTCGGCTTTGACTCCATGTTTGTTAGTTAGAATGGAAAAGTTTTTAACTCTTGGCAAGTTCGATGGCTATTTGAATATACGCCATAACGCATAAAACAATCCAATAGACCATAGACGCCAAGTAGCTCTTGTCTCCCTCTGAAAAACTATGCATGACCATCACCCAACTTGCTTGCCAGAGTCCGCGCACCCACGCCATCAATCCGATGGACGGAATTGGAATCAATACACCTGGATGTGTTAAGAAGATTATTAAAAGGCGAGTCCACCCTTCATACATTGTTTGTAAGCCCGAAAGTTTATGCTCCCTTATCCAGTCGCATACGAATGAAGAAATAGGCGTAGATGAGGAGAAATACTAAATAGATGGCGTACATCGTCCACCCGAACCCTGGGCTTTTCTCACCGGGAAGACTGAGCACCCATGCCCAAAACACTTGCCACAACGCATTCAACGGGGCGGGAATATTGGCGAAGGCTGCAAGTTCAGAAGGGAGTTGTGGAGCCATCTTTAACAGGGCTGCAATGTCTGGAATGATGACGCAGGGATGTGTCAAGAACACAACTAGAAATGTTTCGGAATACCCGTAACCCATTGTCTTCTGCGTAGAAACAACTTACAAAGGAGACGCCCTGTTTACATAAACATGTCCAGACGTGAAACACTTCCTACACACGAAGACGATGGTTCAAGAGTGGATTACCTCGATGAAGATCCAGAGATTCCAACACAGAAGTATTGCATTGTGTCCTTCCTCAGCCCCGAGAAGGTCATCAAACAAAAGCAGGAATACATGTTTGAAGAGTTCATCAAGTTTATGGACTACGACTGGAAGGTCAAGGGACTTGAGCACTTGATGGTGTTCTTATCCAAGAAGTATAGTCTCAAGATTGACGATCTCTTGAAAGACGCAGAGGAGTTTGGTAAGGTTCGTGACGAAGAGATTCGTCAGACCGATGTCCCTGAGCAGTGGCAGGTGTTTCTCTTGAAGCACGAGAAGGAGCTTCAGGAGAAGTTTGATAACTCGGTTGAGTTCAGAACCAATGTGCGTGGAGTCAAGGTTCGTCGCAGTTTCCCAACAGTTGAGGAGGCACAAGTGATGGCAAAGGTCTTACAACGCAAGTATCCCAAGGACAACTTGTATATCGGCAAGGTCGGTACATGGCTTCCATGGGATCCTAGTGAACACTTGATGCCTGAGGTTCAATATGCCGAGAAGGAGTTGAACGAGCTCATGCGACGCTACAAGGAGAATGAGGCGAACAAGGAAATCTTCTTTGCCGACGAGCGTGAAGCCAAGATTAAGGCACATAAGGATGAGAACGAGAAGCGTCGTAAGGCAAACGCAGCCGAGGTTGCCGCCAAGCAGTTGGAGGATGCGTCGAAGCCCGTCCACCCCTCCGAAGGTGCACTCCGAGAGTAAAATCTATAGGAAATATAAGCATGTCAGGAAAAGGCAATAAAGGTTCGCAAAAAAACCGTGAATCGAAACTTGGAAGTCTCGAAGCTCCGAAAAAAAACCCTCTTCCGGAAACTTACAGATTCAATGATCCGCAAATTTCATCGTTACCAAAGCCCCCACAAGATGCTACTTATCTACAGTACGCGTCTGACGAAACACGACAGCGTTATAATGTCGCGGATGTTAGAGGTAAAGCAGAGATCCTCAAGAATGTGACTAATAAATACAAGCCTGTTGTTGATGCGTTAAAGGTTCCAGGGGGTATTTTTGACCTCATCGAGCAACTTCAAGATTGTAATATTGAAGATGAAACTTCAACCGATACGGAGATGCAGGGAGGTAGACGAAAGAAGATGCGCGGAGGTGACTTAGCTGCTGTAAAGGCAGCCTTGAAGAAGTTATGGGTGGAAATCATAACAGCTACATTTACACCCGACAATGTCCTTAAGGCATTCCCTGTAGCTCTGATTGCAGGTGCAAATCCTACACTTGCAGGTTCACTTTTTACTGCAGCTAAAACTGCAGTCGGTGCCGTAGCAGGTGTATGTCTAACAAATGCTGGTATTACAGCGATTTCAGTTGGAGCACTCGTATATTTATATGATTTAAAAATCGATATTAATAGTCTCAATATGAATGCTGCAGATAAAGCGGCATTGACTGCTTTAAGAGACGACCTTAAGAAGAATCTCAAACCAGGTGGGAAGTTTGGGTCAGTCGCACAACCTACACAAGCGTTACTTGACAAGGTGGAGAAAATCAGAAACGAGCAGGCTGCTGCAGCCAAAGCCGCAGACGATAAAGCTAAAGCTGCTGCTATAGCTGCAGAGCTAGAGAAGACTTCTAAAGAGGCTGCAGTGATAGCTGAAACTGCTGCACCTCCTTCCTCACCCATTGCTACCACAGGTGGACGCAGAACCAAGAAGCGTTCTATGAAGAAGATGAGAAAGACGCGTCGCAGCATACGCACACCTCTCTTCAAGTATTAACGACCATCAGTCTTCTTAACCCAGACACTAGGTCCTTCGTTCTTCTTTCGCAGATTCATTGGATTGTACTCGTCCAACGCAAGCATTGCAGATTGAAAGGGGCGATTGTCGACCCACAACGATTGGTCACATAACTTGAATGGTGGATGGTCAGAAGCCTTATACCAAAACACTTGGTCTTCTAACTTGTTGGACGATACATTGTTGCAGATAACAAGACATTCAAAGTTCTCTGTGCATTGGTCCATGAACGAACAAAACATCTCAAAGGTCGGAAACATACCTGCGTAATTCTCGTAGATTCTTCTACGATTCCCCAGGATATTCTCACGCAAAATGAAGACAAAGTCTACATTGGTTCGCAAGTTAGGCGTAATACCAAGAGGATACTGCATCGTGATGATGGTCATTAAATCAATGTGACGACCGTTCATGAACACATAGCGAGTCGACTCTTCGTTAATCCAGGACTTTGCATCATACAAACAATCGTCTAAAATCAAGAACGCACGCGGGTCGACAGATGAAGAACCACCACGACTCTTCTTTTCTTCGTTACGTTTCTGTTTGATGTTCATTTGACGCTTGATGACATTCATCACAATCTCGGGTCGATACTTATCGTGAATGAACTTGGATGGAACCATATGCTGAAAGAACTCGTTGGCGACTTCCGTGGCTGAAATGACGGTTCCTACTGGAAAGTGTCGTTGAGTCGTGTGTAAGATATCACGAACCAAAAAAGACTTCCCTGTGTCCTTCTTGCCAATGACCACCATCATTGGACTTTTGCGACTATCGATGTCGCATCGATCGGTAATCATTTCCATATTAAACTTTCGGAGTTGAAAGTTCATCTTGTTTTGGTATCACCATTTTATGCGGGACATGGGAGACGAGACCGTTCTTCAGCAGTCATGGTGTCCCAGATATAAAGGGTTTTCACGGTGGAGTAGATGAGGTAAAGAGTTAAGAGCAACATTGAAGTCCTAATCCTGTGTCGTTTCAATTTCGTTTTGATTCTCCGAGGGGGGAACAATGGGCAAGGACCTTCGAAACAATGCGACTCTGATGCGACTTCACAAGTATCCTAAATTGGATGGGTCTCTTTGGGACTTGAAACAACTTCAACCTTTCTTTCCGTCTTTGGAAACATTGTTCAAGACGAATGCTCTTTCAAACTTGTCCGACTATGGAGTCCGACTCATTGATGAGATTCAGAAAATCGTGGACGAGACCCACATTCAAGTCAAGGGAAAGCCGGTGGAAGTCCATCGAAAGACCACAATGATTTTAAGTCCTTTCAAATGGATGCGAGGAGATTATGGAGCTTTTGGAATGCCGAAACCCAAAGAGGTTGCAGACGCAATGCATGAGAAACTTCAAAGCCCACACACGGCTGGATATGTCGGAGCACTTGCATCCATTGCATTGTCTGAATCTGAATGTGTTCATTTCCCAAAAGTCTATGGAGTCTATGTAGGTCTTGCAGGTAAACATACCATTGATATTTCAGATGACTATGAAGACTTATCCGAACGACGATGGTTTGCAGAGAATCTCGGAAAGACTTTTGAATTGAAGCTTCGTACACATGAACCCACTGCAGAGTTTACACACACTCGGTCTCAACGCGCAGGGGTTCAGTTGGGAGAAGAAATCGAAATTATAGGTATTCAAGATTTGGACACAGACCATGTTCAAACACCTTCTACACGTTCAGTCTCGAATAGTGAAACTGCAGAGGAATCTTCCTATGATGAAGAGGACGATGAAGAAGAGGACGATGATGAGTTTGAGATTATGTCCTGTGATTGTTCTGAAGACGATGATGAAGAAGGATTAGATGATGAAGGAGACGATGAACCGTTTGCATGGGCTACCTTCAAGGATGTGCCGGTCATTACAACCGTCATGGAAAAATGCACAGGCACTTACTATGACTTGGTGGAGCGATTTCCAGAACCTGAGAAACATACTGCATGGGTTTCACAGATTGTCTTTGCACTTGCGTTTGCCCAGCGAAACTTTGGATTCACACACAATGACCTCCACGGAAACAATGTGATGTATGTTCCCACCGATAAGGAGTTCCTGTATTACAAGCACAATACAACCTGTTACCGTCTTCCGACCTATGGATTCATCTTGAAACTCATTGACTTTGATCGTGCAGCCTTCCAACTTCGATTGATAGGAATGAAAGAACCACGAACTTTCATGTCCAGTCAGTTTCAACCCAACGATGAAGCCGCAGGACAATACAATGTTGAACCCTTTTTCATTCACACACAAGACCGCATTCCTCTCAATCCAAGTTTTGATTTAGGACGATTTGCGACTTCCATGTTCTGGGATATGTTTCCAGAAGGACCGAATCATCCCTACACACATCCACTTCATACAGTGTTCAAGCAATGGATGATGCAATCCGACGGTTCATCGGTGTTGTTCAGAAATCACCCACCGGAACGACATGATCGATACCATGGTTTTGACCTGTACAAAGCGATTGCACGATACTGTAAAGACTCTGCAACACCCCGTCGTGAAATTGGAAAACTGACGACCTATGTCGTCCCCACTATTCCAGTTGGAAGCTCATGTCTCTTTATTGAGCCATAAGTTGTAGCGTCGTATGTAATACATCACATTGTCCGTTCGAACGAACGGTTGAATGAATGGCACAATGGAGAGGAAAGGCTTTGCTTCTCCTTTTTGAGTGCTAGCTAACATCGTTTGGTATGCGAGGATATCCTTATCGTCTACCACTTGATACACATACTTATCAAGGTCTGTGAACTGAGTGTTCGGGTCGCGGAAAATTACCCACAAAGTAGTAAATGGCTCTGTCATTCGGTCTTAAGGTCAAGTATTCCTTGTATTCGGCACTTCTGTTTTTCCTAGTTGCGAATCCAGTGACATTTCGTGCGGTCAATAGTGTGGTTCCAGGCGTTGCAGTTGGAGGATGCCCGACTGCCATTGGAATGATTCTTCATACCTTTGTCTTCTTTATAGCGTTGGTAGGATTGATGATGTTACCGAAAGATAAAGTTGAATAAAAAGCAATGAAGACATTTTTGTCCCTGTTGTTCTTTGTTGTGTTTCTCAACTTTGCATTTGCAGTATTGACGATGCTCATGTTTCACGGACAAATTGAAGGAGCAACTACATTACCGGATTACTTCTTTTACGCTGTCAGTTCATTAACGACCAGTGATCTAGGTGAGATGACTCCTAAGACAACGGGAGTTCGGACATGGACCACTGCGTATGTATTACTTGCATGGGTCTACATCTTTTATGTGACCATCAATCACATTACGGATGTTAAGTTTAGAATCTTCGGTTAAAACTCAGCTTTGCCTACAAACATCTCCTGAGCCACGGTTGTAGCCGTTTCAACCGCTGCTTCGGCGCCCACTTCTGTACCGAACGCATAGGCAACCCCTCCTGCGACACCTCCTGAACCTAGAGCTAGTTTTCCTGCATCTAACCACTCAATAGGCTGTCCTTTCGATGTCTTGTCCCACACATATAAGACAAACGCAACTACAGCAACGACTCCCGCAACCATTCCGAACAGATAGAGGTCTGTCATCTTTGTTCTGTGTCCATGTGAAGAGTCTTACAAATTCAACGCAACCGTCTCCGTAGCCTTTCGTTCAAGCTCGTCTTCCGTGTCGACATCCTCTTCATCGTCTGTTAAGACAATGTCTTCACCCAAGGTTATCTTGGGACGCTCTTCTTCAGAATCTTCGTCGTCGGTTTCAAACTCATGTACTTCAGGTGGGGCAAAGGTTACCGGTGGTGCAGCGGTAGGACGAGGTTCTTCTTTCTTCTGGAAATAGGCTTTGCTGATTTCACGCCATGGAATGAATCCATCGACGACTTCACCAACGATTGAATCTAACATTGCTTCAATATCCCGACGATTGCGTGCCTGTTGTGTGGAGGGAACTTGAATGGTGTTGAACAAATAGGCTTGTGACCAACATTTGCGAGCTGCGGCTGTGTAAAAGGTCTGAACGAAAGATTCTAACGAAGGGCGTTCAAACTCAATATTGACATGAGTGGCTTCATTCTGCTGTAGACTTGCAAACGCACGAATGTAGCTCACAAATACACCCAACAATAAATCTTCAATGTAATCACATTTGGAGGCTGTGATAATACGCTCAACTTCCTTTTTGAGTGTCTCTGAACTCCATTTGGGAACGCTGGTTAATAAGTTTTGAAAGGTTTGAAGTGTCTTTTCAGGTTGCTTGTTACGCTCGCACGCGGTCTTTGCATTTTCGTAGATGCTCCAAAGACCATCGGCTACATGAGGAACCAACACACGGGTAAGGTTCTCGCGCATTGTTTGTTTCACAAACTCTGTGGACATTTTTGTTTAAACGAAGGACGCGAGTTCTGGTAAACGAGACGCACGATGAAGTTTGTCTTGATTCTCATGGTCCGCAATGAGTCTAAAATCATCCAACGATGTTTGGAAGCTGTTGAATCGGTGGTCGACGCCTTCTGTATTCATGACACAGGGTCAAAAGACAACACAATCGAACTCGCAAATGAGTTTATCAAGACGCGCAATGGTTGTGTCACAGGTTCAGAGTGGAAAGACTTTGGTCATAATCGCAGTCTCAGTTTCAAATCAGCACGAGACTATGTGCAGTATGGACTCAATTGGGATTTGAAAACAACCTATGGACTGTTGTTGGACGCAGACATGGTTTTTGAACCAGGAACCCTTAAACAGCAATCACTTGGTGAAGTTGGATATACAATCATTCAAAGTAATGGAGATCTAGACTATCCCAATTGCCGATTAGTTCGCATGGACTATGCTTGGACTTGCAAAGGAGTCACACATGAGTATTGGGACGGACCTGGCACTCCATTAGACAAGTCTATCTGCTGGATTGACGATAAAAATGACGGTGGATGCAAGTCGGATAAATTTGAACGTGATGCACGATTGTTAGAAGCAGGACTCGCAGAAAAGCCTGATGATGTTCGATATATGTTCTACCTCGCACAGACTTATCATTGTCTCGGTAGACACGAAGATGCGATTCAGATGTACGAAAAGCGATATACAGCAGGAGGGTGGGGTGAAGAGCAGTGGTATTCGTTGTATATGATTGGACAGACGTATCTTACACTTGGAAAACCCATTGAGTTCGAACAATATATGCTTAAAGCCTATGAGTTACGCCCTGGACGCGCAGAATCACTCTACAAACTTGCAAAGTATTTCCGTGAAAAGGGTCAGCATTACAAGTCCTATCAGTATGTCTTGATGGGCAAGGACATTCCCCTCTCCAAGGATTCACTCTTTATTGAAATTCCAGTGTATACAGACCTCTTTCACTATGAGGAAACCATATGCTTATACTACTTGAATCGTAAACCTGAAGGACTTCGTAAAAGCATGGAGTATCTCTTGACCAAGTCACAAAATCTGGATGGAGTGCTTTCCAATATGATTTTCTATGTAGACCCTATTGGTATCGAGTTTGAGAACCATCCAATTCAACGCGACTTAATCGGACGCGATTTTCACCCAACTTCGGTCTGCTCATTCGAAGGTAAACAAATGGTCCGCTTCGTGAACTACTCGATTACCAACACAGGAAGCTACGATATGAAAGAAGGTCATTACTCAGCGAATCACAAGGTCCGCACTGAAAATGTAGTGTATAACGAAGATGGTTCAACCGTGCAAATGAACGATGCATCAGTCACATTATCCAGACGCTCTCATCATATTGTAGGCGTTGAAGATGTGCGACTCTATCGCGATGCAGCAGGAGATGTTCGTTTCTTTGGAACCGCATGTGAATATTCAGACAAGATTCGGATTTTAACTGGAATGTGTGACTTGGAAACAGGAATGTATAGCAATACACGTATCCTTAAGTCACCCTTGGACGCAGAGTGTGAAAAGAATTGGATTCCCGTGAGCGGAACCAACGATGTCATCTATTCATGGAACCCTCTTCGTATTGGTCAAATTGAAGGAAACCAGTTAGTCTTCAAACAAACCTTGAAGACTCCTGACTTCTTCCGTCATTTACGCGGGTCCGCAGTGCCTACCCGAGTCAACGACGAGTTGTGGTGTCTCGTGCATTATGTTCATCATTCAACTCCACGCAAATACTATCACTGTATTGTGAAGATGAACGCTACAACCTACAAGCCTAACTCCATCTCACTTCCATTCGTGTTCCGCAAAGAAGGGATTGAATATTGTTTGAGCATGACCTACGAGAAAAACGAGTTAGAGTTCATCTTCTCGTCGTGGGATGATAATCCGTGTAGCACACGAGTCCCACTCGAACTGCTTGAGTGGATTCAAGTATAGAGTCGCTTCCACGATTCATTAGTGACCTGACCCAAATCTTGCAAGATGTGTTGGACCATATCCGTGTCGATACAGCATGGAAGTTGAATCTTGGTATAGAACTTATACGTCTTTGCAGTCGCTTCATCTGCAATGCGTAGAAGGTTGATGCGTGTGGTCAAGGTTTCCAATGCACGAATCAAGGTTCGCACACCTTCTTCTTCAGAAGAGTATTCGCGAATCATGAGCTTGATGGCTTCACTCTTGATAGTCAAGTCCTTGAAGTTGGTGCGTTCCAACATCTGTGGCCAGATGTATTTCTCAACAATCTGGAACTTGTCCTCGGCTGAATAGCCTGAACAGTGAATGACCTGCATGCGGTCTTTGAGAATTGGGTGAACCTTGTTCTCGTCGTTGAATGAGAACACGAACAAGCACTGCGAGAGGTCAATGTCCACTCCTGCAAAGTATCGGTCATGGAACTGGGTGTTCTGTGAGCGGTCCGTCAAGTGAATCAACATGGAGACAATCTCTTGACCTTGAGCTGTATCGGATATCTTGTCCAACTCGTCAAAGTACATGACTGGATTCATAGAGCGAGCATTGATAAGACTGTCTACAACCCGACCCCACATACTTCCTTCGTAGGTGTAACTATGACCTACAAAGTTAGCACTATCAGTCGCACCACCCAAACTGAAGAACTCGAAGGGACGCTTCAAGACATTCGCAACACCATTCTTTGCAAAGCTGGTCTTGCCTACACCCATGGGTCCTTTGAGTGCAATCACATTACCAATACTTCCTGGGTTTGCAATCCATTGAGCCAGGATTTGCATGATTTGAGTCTTGGCGGTTTGCATTCCGTAGACTGCCTTGTCTAACGATTCACGCGTGTCTCCCAAGAACTTGGCACAGGGAACTGGTCCATCATCTAACTTGACTGGGAGTGCTACAATTTGTCCGAAGGGAATGCGCATGAATCCATCAATCCATGAACGGAGTTTGTGTGTATCTCCACCACCTTCCTCTTCCATTTGACCGAGCATGTCCAACTTCTTGATGACCGAAGCCTTAATCGGGTCTGGAATTGGCAACTCGAGAATACGGAACTTGCGAGGTACATCTCCTTCTGCAACCAAGGCTTGAATCTGCTTCATATGCTTGTTGAGCTTCTTGCGTTTGGAGCGTGAGAGGTCATCGTAGTAATCTTGCTCTTCATCGTTCAACATGAGTGGGGAATCGTCGGATTCTTTATCATCTTTTCGCTTGTTGGAGGGAGGTTTCTTCATTCGGAGACCGTTGCCACGAGGTACATACTTGTCCATGAGATAGCCGAGAAATCCATCTTCTTCCTCTTCGGACTCATCTTCAGAATCTTCGTAGAGTTCATTGCCACGACGATTATCGATTTCAATCTTGATACGACCGTTCTTGGGGAGGGGAATAGTGATGTTTTTTGTTTCTTCCTCCTCATTTTCAGATTCATCTTCAGATTCCTCTTCAGATTCATCCTCTTCCTCTTCTTCAGACTCATCTTCGGATGGGGGCTCGTAGTCTTCGTCTTCGGATTCGGATTCTTCTTCCTTCTCTTTTAAGGTCTCGTCTTCAACCCATTTAACATTTTTATCACGTTGTCGAAGGTTATATCGGCGAGGCATCCTTGCTGCCTCACAAGGAAAAAACAAAGGAGAATCCGTTTTTCCACAGGTTATACAATGGAAGACTTGGAGAAGATCGTGGGGCGGTTAGAGCTGGAAAATGATAAGAAGGCAGCCGCCAATCCTATCACTAAACAAAGTTTAGCCATTGTACATCAGTTCTTGAAGGACTATTCTGTGATGTGTTATGGTGGCACAGCTATCAACAACTTATTACCCCCCGAAGACCGATTCTACGACCCCGAGACGACGGTGCCGGACTATGACTTTTATAGTCGCACACCCCAAGAACATGCAATGACCTTGGCAGATAAGCTTTCAGCAGCTGGAATCATCAGTGTGGAAGTCAAGCCAGGGATCCATCTTGGAACCTTCAAAGTCTTTGCAGATTACGAAGGTGTTGCAGACATTACACACTTGGATAAGGATATCTTTGAACGACTGTGGAAAGAAGATGTTGTAGTAGACGGTATTCATTATGTAACCCCTAACTTTCTGCGATTGTCCATGTATCTTGAGTTATCACGACCTCGTGGAGATGTCTCACGATGGAAGAAAGTGTATGAACGATTGATGCTCTTGAACACGCACTATCCAATGGTCTGTCCATCACATACTCCACCCAAGGAGACTCTTGCAACAGAAGAAAATCGTAAAGAAGCCGAGTCCATCTTGAAAAATCACAACGTTGTGTTATTAGGAATCACTGCATCTCAACTTCATCAAGGCAGAACTCCTAAATGGTCTACACCCATCACCATTCTTGCAGAACCTAAAACTTTGGAAACTTTGTCGAAGGGAAAGAAGACGGAAGTCCACGAAGGTTCAGAGATTCTACCTGCACACACAGACATCTTTGATGACGAAGGAAATGTATTGGTCCGCGTGCATGAGACTGCAGCATGTCACAGTTATCATACGATGGCAAACGGTATTAAGATTGCATCGATTCCCACGATGCTTCAGTTTGTCATTGCGTATATGTATTCAGGTGTCGACGAAGACGAGATTACTCATTTGATGTGTGTAGCTCAACGGTTGGTCGATCTTGCGAACCACAAAGAAAAGCGGCGATATGCTTTGTTGACGCCTACGGACTGTCTAGGCACTCAAGAGACATTGATTGATTTGAAGAAACACAAGGCAGAGTTGTATGCGAAGCTCTCGACAAACAAATCCTCTGTGGACTTTTTAAAGTTCTTTTTCACTTATAACCCAAAGACGACCAAGACCAAGAAACAGAAACTGAAAGATGACCTAAAGAAAACCCGTAAGGCTAGGTACGAAAGTTCATACTAATATCTACAAAGGCAAGACCTGAGCAATCAATACAAGTGCGAACCTCCTTACGCCCTTGACGAAAGTCTAGGTAAGAACCTGTTGCATTGGGTGTTTGATTCTGATATGCATTTGCACCGGTAGTGGACGCAAAGGTCTGATAGACCAATTGAAATCGCTTGCTCGCGACCACATCGGATGTGTTTTGTTTACGCAAGACTGTGATGCCTGAAAAATCAATACCTCGTAGACCTCCTGAACTCATATTGATCATTACATAGAATATAAACGCCCAATATACCAGCTGATATCAAAGTAGTTGGGTCCTGCAGCCTTACGGTCTAGGTCGTTTGGAAGTGGCTCATTCACCATCTTTTTGATCTCGTTACTGTTGAGTGAACGAGCATAATACGTCAATCGAGCCAACACACCATTCCAATCGGAACCAATGGAAACCACCGCATCATTCAGTTGGGGCAACTGCCCGAGTGTATGATGTTTGCGTAACATACCATTGATATAGATATCTACTGAATGTTGATCGACAACCATCGCGAAGTGCATCCATTTCAGGGCAGGTATGTTCGGAATAAGTAAGGTTTCAGTCGTTCCATACGTATCCACTGCAACCAACAAAGAGTTGGAAGTTGAATCTAAATACACTCCCGGCGAATCATTTTTAGAGAAGATACGTCGTTTCGTGCCATATCCTTGTGTGAAATCCTTGACTAGAATCCATGAGGTAAAGGAATACGTCAGTCCTTCGGCTTGATTATCGGATCGAGGCAATTGAGTAGGAAACGACTGTTGAGTATCCCCTGGAATCGAATAGTCGAAGAGCACATAGCGCATGTCTTTATCAGGTGGCTTTGCATATGTCATCATGTAGTAAACAAATACAATCACCAAAAGGACCCCTGCTAGAATTGCAATACTCATTGTCCTTTACTTAGAAACAAACCCTCTCGGTCCTAGTTTAAGCCCAGCCTCTCGTTGATTTTGAGGAGCAATTCGTCCAATACCAGAGGATGTTCCTGCTGGAGTAAACACTATTTTCAACATCTCTTCATAGGTAATGTTCTGTTGTTGTGTGATAACACCTGGATTCAAGTCTCGTGTTCCCAAATCATAGTGATAATGAATTCTAGATGGGTTGGATTGATATTCGGTTTCCAAGAACTTTGATTTCAAGAGTGTGATAGTCCAGTCTAAATCTTCTCCATGAACTGCATTCTTAAATGGAATAAACTTTGCAACATCCGAGAGAATTGGGTTCAAATGATTGGGAGGACGCTGAAACACAGGTGGGTCGTCATTGGTAGCCATTTGGTCGGACAATTTAACACTTACGCTATGTGTGAAGGTATACTGTTTCATTTGTCCTCGGATTCGCATTACATGATAGCCTCCATGGAAACATGCTTGGAGGTCTTCGATATAAGCATCTGTAATGTCATCGTCGTCATCAATAAAAGACAAATATCTTCCTTTGGCTTGATTAAGTAACTGTTGGCGCTTGAGTCCGATGCTTGTTTCACGATTGTCAAACGACAGACAAAATTCGATACGAAGTTCAGGGCAAATTCGAGCCGTCTTTTCACGGATAGACCCAATCAATGTGCGAAGTTTCTCTTCACGTCCAGGAATGGTTGGAATCAATACAGACCAATCGTATGCATAAGTCTTACGGCGGATATAGGTATACATATCTTCGTTCCAGTATTTCTGATTACGGTCGTAGAGTGCATCCATATTTTGGGCGTATCCCGTTCCAGGATGTTCATGGCGAATGATACAATAGGGAACATACACGCATTTGGACGCAAGTTGTCCTTTACAGAGGTCTGTGAGTTCAGTATCACAAAACAAGCTCTTATAGTCGGGATGATAGATGTAGCCAAAGGAGTTATACATCGCTCGACCAAATATGCACAATGTATTTAATTTGTCTCCTTGTGTTCCATCGTTAAACCATAAGATGCCATTCGTATCTGAAAAGCTAGACATCATATGGTTTCGTAGTACGTCGTCATATCCCTTGATTTGCGGAATCATATCGTCGGAGACCAAGACAACAATGTCCCATTCATAGTCAATTTCGTTCATGTTCGCATTACAGGCTTGTATTTTGTTTTTGTTGGGACTGAAAAAGATTCGCTTCCACGCCACTGGATTCAGGGTTCGTAGAAGTTCTTCTTGAACTAGATTGCGTTTCATAGAATCGTCGTCTTCATCGCATGAAACCGCCACACCGAGTTGCTCGGGATGATTTGCGAGTCTTACATACGAGGCTAGGGTTTGAATGACTTTTTGAGGTCGGTTTCGTGTAGGACATTTCAAGAGTATACGCATGGTCTTTTAAAAGGTGTAACTATTAAGTTCCTTTCCATCTTTACTCAATCGAGCAAATCGGAAGGTATAGCCAAACAATCGCACTAAGAGTGAATCTTCATCGACTTGAACCTTTCCGGCTGCTGCAGGAGGTGCGCAGGTAGTGCCCTTCGCGTGGAAACTCTTTGCATCTTCAGGTTGAAGCATAGTTCCATATCCGTTCACATTACAAATAGAACCTGCAAAGCCACCATTGTCTGCGAGAACTACATCACCCAAGGCAGGTTTAGGAATGCCAGGCAAGACACATGACTTAACTAATCGTCCGTTAATGTAGATGTCCAAGTTTCGTTGGAAGACAGTCACGGACACCGCAAACCAGGATTGAAGAGGAACATTCTCAACACTGCATGTGAACGAATCTCCCGTGCTGCTTGTTCCAGGTTCAGCCGATGCGGCGTCGGTATTTGAAGGAAACAAGCTGATACGCACATGGAGAGTGTTTTCCGTAGGTGCTAAGAAAATACGAGGACCTACAATATTGATATTATTGGATGCAACGCGCTTCAAGACCTCCTTGTCTTGACCGAATCGGTAGTCCCAATTAGAAATATACATCCAATATTGAATTCCATAATCCGATCCAGTGCCAATCGGAATCTCACCTGCGGGAATGATAGTCTTTGTCTTTCCATCGACAGGCACAGGTGTTTTATCTCCTGAAGACTTTGCATTCATAAATGGAATTCCAGGCTGTCCTTCACGTTTCTGAATGTAATTGAAGAACGCTAACCCTATATAAATTAACACGAACCCACCAATAACAGAGAACACTATAGGCATCCATCCACCGGATGCAGGTTTTGCAGCATACGGAGCTTGAACAGCCACAAACGATGGCGCAGCGGGTCTTGATTGGAATAGTCCCATTACTGTTTACGGAGGAACTTTCTTGACAAACTCTTGCTTATACTAATGGAAAAACGGACACTCCCACCTCTACATCCGCCTCCTGTAATGTACTGCAATAACTGCGGTGGGAAAGGTCACCTTTTCCGAACCTGTAAAGACCCCGTGCTTTCGTGTGGGATTCTATTGATCGATCAACCTTCGGTTCCAGTCACTGACGACGCTGTAAAACTTCTCATGATACGCCGCAGAGATAGTATGACCTTTGCGGAGTTTATGCGAGGTAAATACGAGCTTGAAGACACTGAGTATATTGCAACCCTCGTCAGAAACATGACATTGAAAGAACAAGCTGCATTAGCGTCCGATTCATTCGATGCATTGTGGCGTCAGTTATGGGGTGACGACCGAGCGACGTCAGACTACCTTCAAAGTCGTGAAAAGTTTGGGACACTCGACCGAATGGCGTTAGTGCGAAACAACTTGTCCGAATATACAGAACCTGAATGGGGGTTTCCCAAAGGACGGCGTATGCGAGGTGAATGTGACCTTGCCTGTGCTCTGCGTGAATTTGATGAAGAGACCAACATTCCGCGCGAATCGTTTGTCGTGTTGAAAAACATTGCGTTAACTGAAACCTTTCATGGACTCAATGGAGTTCAATACAAACATGTATACTTTGTAGCATTGCTCAAACATCCCGAGATGCTGAACTTATCTCAAAAGATGACTCCAATGCAGAGGCGCGAAATCTCGGGAATTGGTTGGAAGACCTTTGCAGAAGCTGAAGCACTCGTTCGTCCACAGCACATTGAACGAAAAGCTATGCTCCTCAATCTTCAATCGGTTATTGAAACATTCGAGAGCGAGTAATCATGAGTGTAATGACATACGACACAACTGTAATGACAAACACCCACCACCATAAGGGGAATACAGTGGATTCTTTTTCTTGTGTTCCAAATGGACGGATTCGTCCCTCTCTGCCAAACGCAATCGTGGGTTGGGCATAGAGGAACCCTGCAATCAAAAAGAGATACACGGTGACCAATAAAATGCGGGATTGCTTCTCCATTGTTTTTCAACTAGATTTTTAGATGCTGGATAAGAACAATGAGTCGGTCCTACGCATTACCGAATCGTAAAGCATTTGCCGATGCGATTACGAGGACACTCTTACAGTATAGGAAACTACCCACAGACGACGAAGATAAGGATGTCGATGTATGCCTTCAACGAGGTAGTAATGCACGCGAACTCCTTCCTCATCAAAAGGTCGTCCGCGACTACTTATTGATGGAAACACCGTATCGTGGTTTGTTGTTGTATCACGGTCTCGGTTCAGGAAAGACCTGTTCATCCATTGCCGTGGCTGAATCCTTATTGACAACGCAAAAGGTCTTTGTGATGTTACCTGCGTCTTTGGAATCCAACTACCGCGGCGAGCTGCGAAAGTGCGGTGACCCTCTCTACATGTATGACCAACATTGGCGACAACAATCCTTGACGGCAGAAACACGCGAGACTGCAAAGAAGCTTGGTTTGTCGGATGGCTTCTTGGACCGAAATCGAACCTTCTTCACAACCGTGCCCAATCAAGAGAAGAACTTTGATAAGCTTCCCAAGACTGCACAAGATACTATTGCGAAACAGATTGAAGACATCATCGACCAGCGATTCACATTTATCCGCTACAACGGCTTGTCCTCTGCGAACATTGGCAAGTATGTGCCTGCGGACGGAAGTAATCCCTATGAGAACAGTGTGGTGATTATCGACGAAGTCCACAACTTCATTTCACGCATCTCCAATGCGTCGGACATTGCCCGCAAGCTCTACGATATGATTTACAATGCTCGTAACTGCAAGGTGGTTGCGTTATCCGGCACACCGGTGATTAACCGTGCAAATGAGATTGCGTATCTCATGAACTTATTGCGTGGACCCATTGAACGGATTGTCGTTCCAGTGAGTGCGATTCCAAGTTGGGACGAAGAGCGTATGACCTCTTTATTGCGTGCGATTCCCGATGTCGATACGATTGAGTTTGTGACCTTGAAGAAGTATATTTTGTTAACACGCAATCCTCCACATTTCCGAAGTGTCTACAATGAAAAAGGTGACCGAATTGCAGTTCAGTATGTGAAGGACCTTCCCTTTACGCCCTCTGCACCGGACTGGGTGAATACCTGGGCAGCCAAGTTTCAGACCGATATTGGTGGAGCTGAACTTGCGTTGGACCGAGTGTCTACTGAAATCTTTGATGCATTGCCTACCAACTACGACGAGTTTGCAACCTTGTTCTTGGATGGACTTCAAATGAAAAACACCCAGTTGTTCCAACGACGCATTCAAGGATTAGTGTCGTATTTCAGAGGTGCCGATGAACGCATGTTGCCTCGACGCGTAGACGATGATAAGACTTTGGAAAAGGTTCCTATGTCCGATGCGATGTTCAACAACTATTTAGCAGTGCGATTCGATGAAATCAAGCGAGATGCACGACGCAAGCTCAATCCTGTACGAGCCGAAGACAATGAAATGAAAACCTTTCGTGTCAACTCTCGTCTTGCATGCGACTACTCCATTCCACCTGAGATTCGTAAACCTGAACCCGAAGAAGGTGTAGCAGAAGACGCAGTACCTGAAAAATCAGAGATTCTAGAGAAAATCAAGGCGGACCCTGCACGCTATTTGACGGAGACTGCATTGCAAACCTACAGTCCCAAGATGCTCCGAATCTATCAGAACATTCGTGACTCATTGGGCGGTGAATCACGACGAACCCAGTTGCTGTATTCCAACTATCGTAACTTGGAAGGGTTGGGTGTGTTTTCAGCGGTGTTGAGCGCAAACGGATGGCAAGAATACAAGTTGGCGAAAGAAGCCGGTCAGTGGATTGAAGACCCATCCATGGATGTAGAGAAACCTGCATATGCGTTCTTCACAGGTAACGAAGACATGGAACAGCGTGAAATGGTTCGTCAGATTTTCAATGCAAAGTATTCCGATGACTTTCCGCCCAGTCTCAAACAATCGGTGGAATCCGCACCCAAGAAGAAGTTGGTCTTGTTCATGATTACTGCAGCTGGTGCTGAAGGTATTACCTTGGCGAATGTGCGTCATGTTCACATTATGGAACCACATTGGAATCCTGCACGACACGACCAAGTCATTGGACGCGCCATTCGTTTGTGTTCTCACGCATCGTTACCCTTGGAAGAACGAACGGTTCGTGTTTCGTTCTACATTAGTGTGTTTACAGACGCTCAATCCAAATCCACAGAAGGTGCGAACAATGTAGTCTTGGTCCGTCGTAACGATATGGCGACTAAACGCTATGAAGGTGAACCGTCCGAAGTGTTCATGTCCACCGATGAATACTTGTATGAGACAACGTATGAGAAGGATGTTACGAATAAACGAATTAGTTTGCTGCTTAAACAAGCTGCCGTCGACTGCGAAGTTCATCGTAAACTCCATAGTCGCGAAACACCTGTGATTTCATGTATGCGATTTGATAGTACAGTTGCGGGTGAAGATTTAGCCTTCAAGCCCGATTTGAAGACAGAAGAGTTGGACGATTCGTATTTGCGAAACATGCAACGCCGTAAACGACGACTCCAAAAGGTTCAGATTAAACAGATGGTCTTTTTAATTGACCCTGATACCAAGGAGGTCTTTGATGGTCCTGCATTTGAAGATGGACAACGACTCCTTAGATTGGGACAGCTGATATCACCGGTACAGATACGCTGGCTACCGGACCTTCAGCTTGCGTAAGAACGTCTTCTAACCAACTATCGCAGACAGTTGCCCAGCTCTTGAACTGATAGTTTCGAACCTTTGCACGTTTTTCAGGTAAGGTCTTAATCATGGATTCCATTGCATTTATTACATCAGAAACCGCAAAGGTGGGTGCTGAGAATCCATGAGGCATACCGCCTGTAAAGTAAAACTTACCATTCCCTGGAATGAATTCAGCAGTTGAATCATCTAAAAAGGTGCGATAGCTTCCTACATCGGTCACAATCTGTGGGGCTCCTACATACATATGTTCAAGCTGGCACAACCCAAATCCTTCTCCATCCGAGGTGTTGATACCAATATCCGCTGCATTATACAGCTGATTAATGGCTTCATCACTCAACACATTTGGAGGTGAGGTATCAATCAACAAAAGACGACGTCCAAACTTCTGGAAATCCATTCCATTGTTTTTGAGTTCCTCTAGAAAGATGCGTTGAATATCATAATAGGCTCCTGTTTGAGGTTGAAGGTTAGATGCAACGAGCAAATAGTAAGGTTCTTCAGGATGTTTCTTAAGAAGCCCTGCAAATCCTGAAATCGTCAAGTCGATGCGCTTACGTTGACTATTACGATTGGCATTGAGCATCAGAATTGCATTTGGAGGAAGTGATAAATTAGATTGACGAATTGGTTTGCGTGTATCTTCGGACATACAGGTGTAGACTGTTGGGTCCACTGCGTGTTCTAAGATACGAATGTCTGAAAAGGGACCATACTCTAAGAACTTTGTCTTCCAAATGTCCGTGAAGCAATAAATACGGTCTGCGTGCTTCTGTAAGGTTTCAATCAAAGGAGCTGCAATACCTGTATAGACTTGGTCGACATACAACCAGAGCTTATACTCTGAAATACCTCGTTCATGTTTCATCGAGTCAATGAATTTGGAAATCGTATAGGGGTCATTGTAAATCATCACTACATCGGGTTGAACCATCTCAATGTAATCGGCAATTTTGTTATATCCAAATCCCTCTTCTTTTGGCTCTTCGTTTGCAGCCGCATCAAACGAGGTAACACCAGTTGGATATTTACGAAGGTTCGCACGTGTAATATGACGTTGGAATCCAAAGTGAAAGGTCTTAACTTTGGGAGACAGTGTTGCAAGCTGATTCACAAGATTGAAGCTAACCTTAGAGTAGCCTGTGATTTGGTCAATGTGGGTGCTTACCAGTAGAAATCGCATTACCTAAATAGAGAATCTCTCGCGTAAATCACAAATGCAGGTGAATTCTGCTCAAGATTGGTTGACCCGATACAAGAACCGAATCCTTGCCCGAACCTTTAACGCAGACCCGTCTCCACAGTCGCGCGAATCCAATACACTCTATACATCGTTACTTTCAAACGGAGCCACCCAACGCCAACGATTTGTCGCGCCTTTTCAAGGTGCACGAGGCGGTGCGAGTGGAGGTGCGACCTATTCCAGTGAATGCTGCTTGAGTAACAATGCAACCGGTGCATTCGGTGCTTTTCAAGTGGTTACAGATCGTGGTGTAGTCCCTTATAACGGACGCTCCGTTCAACCTATGAGTGTGCGCATTGTGTCTTAAAGAAAGCATAGGAGAGTATACAAATGCCCGGTGGCTTAATGCAATTAGTGGGGGTCGGGGCCCAGAATGAGTTAGTGAATGGAAACCCTTCTATGACTCATTTTCGTTCAGTCTACCGCCGTCATACGAACTTTGCAATGGAACAGATGCGGATGTCATTTTCTTCATCCAATCTCGAATTTTCGGCAACTGGTACTCGAACGATTTCATGTCGTGTCGAGCGGAATGCTCAATTATTAAACGATTGTTATCTCAACATCACTCTTCCAGACATTTGGTCGCCTCTCAAGTATTTGAGTGGAGCCATTCCTCCAACTGGATATGATGCACGCACCAACTCAATTGGATACGAGTTTCAATGGATTCCCAACATTGGCTACAATTTGATTGACCATGTGAATCTGACGATGAACGGACAGGTGATTCAGTCCATTCGCGGAGAATGGTTGAAGATGTATTCCTATATGACTCACGATGCGAATAAGAGATCAGTTGTAGACCAGATGGTAGGGAATGTGCCTGAAATCTATGACCCCGCACATGCGTATGATCGTAACGGACAATACCCTCATGCGATTGCTCCGACTGCACTTCCTACCACTGCACCAATCACTAAAACACCCGAACCTTCGATTCGCAGTCGACAGTTAGTGATTCCTCTTCATTTTTGGTTTTGTGAGAATCCAGGATTGGCACTTCCATTAGTATCACTTCAGAACTCGGAAGTCTACATTGAAGTCACTCTGCGTCAGTTGTCTGATTTGTATACGGTAGTGGATGTCGCACCTGTATCTATTGTTACATCTGTGATTTCTGCAAGTCGTTTATCCAACGTCATCACATATACAACCTCTGGACCGCATGGTTTTACAGCTGGTCAGACAGTCACGATTGCAAGTCTGACAGATACTACATTCAACTTGAGTTCTGTAACCATTGCATCAACTCCATTGACAACGACCTTTACTATTGCAAATTCTGGACCAGATACATCATTAACCTCTCAAAACGGTACTGTATCTGGAACCTCTTCCAATCCAACGTATGGTCAACGCGTTCGTCCCGTCAACTATCCATTGAGTCTCTTTTTGAGTCCACCATTGTCCACAGGTGTTGCTAGTAATCCTACACTGACAACTTGGTTTCCTGACCCGTATATCGAGGGAAACTTCATCTATTTGACTGAAATGGAAATGAACCAATTGGCTCGTGCAGACCAGTCCTTTTTGGTGAAGACTGTCAAGTATGTCAATAAAGAAGGACAGTTTGGTGGAAACACCGATTTAGAAATTCCTATGTTCAACTTGGTCACACGTATTGTGTTTTCATCGCAACGTTCGGACCGTATTTTGCTGAACGATTGGGATAACTATACGAACTGGGCAACCACCAATCGTGCTCCATGGTCTGCAATTAGTACCGATATCGATACGGGATTGTATTCATCGGGTCAACAGCAAGTGACTTCAGTGTATCCTCGTGATTCAATGACCGATGGAGTCATTCTGTTTGATGGAAAGGAGCGTATTCAACCCAAACCTCTTCCATTCTTTTCATTATTGCAGATGTATCGTCATACTACAGGTGAAACCACTGGACTACCTGGTGTCTACATGTATTCCTTTGCATTGGACAATACCTCTTATCAACCATCAGGTGCTGCGAACGGAAGTATGTTTAACAAAATCATTCTACGGTTGACGCTTCAACAACCACTTCCATTGTCGGTCAATTCGAGTGGATCGACATCCACTACCGTCTGCGTGTTAACCTCCACCTTATTCAGCCCAAATCCAACTGTGATTCCAGCAGCCAATGTGAACTTGACTGACCCTAAAACAGGAAAGCTTTTGTATCCTCCTGGAACGATTACAACCGTCGTTCAGAACAATGACAATGTGGTTTTTACCTTCACCTACAATGTCGGAGTGTATGTAGAGTCGATTAACTTCTTCCGTATCGTATCGGGCTTGGGCAATCTTGTATTCGCATCATAATAATGAGTGGTGTCTATTTAGAATCCGCCTATTATGGCGACGAAAAGAGCTTTGCAAACATCACAAAGAGTTTAGCAAAGAAAATCACTGCAGGTGTGTTGAATGTGACTTCGAATAGTCAACTTAAACCTACCTTTGAAGCGGCTCCTGAAACGACGCTGGATGGAAAGGACGAAAAGAATATTCGTGACCAAGCTGTGAGGGCATGTGGAGGTGAAGCAGACCAAAAGTGCTTAGAAGTCCAGAAGATACAACTCAGTCAAGAACGATTGAAAGAAAAGGAAACACAAGACCTTTCAACTGCTGCGATTAAAGGCGAACGATTGACGGTCAATATTGTAGAGAATGGTAAACGAAGAACCCTGATTACACCTTCGGGACAGACGTTCAGACTTGAAAACATCCTAGGAGACAAGGTGTCAGATAAGGATTCAGTTTTAGCACTACCTACTCCTTCACAGTTCCAGAGCAGAGCCATTGCGTTACTTACGATTGTGTTGAGTACCTTCATTTATGTATTTGGAATTGTAGCCGTCTATGCAGTGTTTATGCGTGAAGCTGTAGACACTGGAAAGGATTACTACCGGATTGTTGGATACGCAGGTGCAGCGGCTTCTGTCATGTTTCCAGGCACAGGATTTCTCGTCATTTTAGGATACTATGGACTCAAAGCATTTATGGCGAACATGGTAAAGGAATGATTCAGCTCAAATGGCTCATTGCGGGATTGATTATAGGACTGTTAATTTCAACCGTTTTGATTCCTCCTACCCGAAAGAAGGTCTCCATTCCTCAACCAAACGATTCAAGTATCTATCATACAGACTCGGGGTGTGTTCGCTTCGATGCAGTGGAAGTGCCATGTGTGTCCGAGCCAGATTCATTGAATCTACTCGCAAGTCTCAGTAAGAAACAATGATTCACTTCGCCCAAGTCATTGAACGAGCGTCACCCTTCTTTTCATTCATCATTGGACTCGGACTTGCCGCAATCCTCTTTCACCGCAACTATTCCACTGTGCTCACATTGGGACTTCCTGTGAAGGATGCTGTGGACAAGGTCGTCAAGTCCGATGGTAAATGCTACCGATACCGCGTGGAAGACGCAACTTGTGAAAACACGTCTAATGAATAAACAATGGACGATTCTACCTCTCTCGACGCTCTCTTGAATCCTCAAGGACCGCAATCACAGCCTCCTATCATGCCAATGCCCAGTAACCAAGCACCCGGTTACTCGACCATGGCACCTTCTTTCAAACCTACTTTACCTGCGATGCGTTGGATGGCTTCTTCAGCCAGCCTATACATTGCTTTCTTCCTTGCCGCAGTCATTATTTCGTTATCGATTCCTCGTAACCTGCTTCTTCAATATGTTCCCAACGCCTACACTGGTTCAGGAGTTGTCAGCTGGACGGGTGCGGGTGTCTTAGGTCTCGGTGCAGTTGTGATTGCACACCTTCTGAATGGATTCCTGTCCAGTATTTTAGGATAAAAATGGATTGATTGGGGTCAGTGACCTAGACCTTCCCCCCTTTTCACAATGCAGAACTTCCCACTTCACTATTCTAAACTCGAACGCGAAATGTTAGCAGATGCCTATCAGGCAATTACAGCCTGTGACCTTTGGGACTGGATGAAGAACTATACTCCAGACAAAGGTTTCATGTTCTCAAGTCATCCAAATCTTGACCGTATCAATGCAGCTTTGAAGTATACTGGACACAGTGGAGCTTCCTATGGATGGATGATGCGAACCATGGAGAACATTGCCAAACTTGGATGGAACATTGCTTTGAATCCACCTTGTCCGTGCCGTAAAGCACGAGGATTCACCTTTGGTTGGTGCGGTGTAGCCGGTGGAGGTGTACCTGGTTGCGAACATTAACGCAACATGTAGTAGACCCATAAGAAATTCGACCATACACACCATAGCGAACCAAATGTGCTATATTGATGATGATTTGCATAAAAATAAGCCAAAAGTGCGAGTAGACCTACTACAACTTCAGTCTTCAATGCAAAGTAAGCACCTATAGCCAAAGCTATCCAATACGGAAGGGATGTTATGTAGTCAAAGTTCCACATCCAACTGAAATGTCCATCCTTTGCGAGTATAAAACGAAGGTCACGCGACCCATACAAGAGTTCGTTAATGGCTTGGATAACAAGATATGGAATGATAAAGGAATACTTTTTCCCTTCATAAAAAAGTGCTGCAGGTTGAGAAATCAATGATAGCTTTCCTAGAACCGAGAGAATACGTTCATCGACTGCATCTATCCAACGCAGTCCTTCGATAAGCTGCATCTGAGATATAGCGAATGGAAAGTAGAATGGTTTACCTTGCTGATATAAGAGGATAGAACACATGATTCCAAAGAACCATGTACCGAACGATACTTCTGCGCTGTAACACATGCTTACAAATAAGAAAATAGAATAACATAATGTCCTTACTCTCTCTTCTCTTCTCACCGACATACCTGAGAGAACCTCCTGCATTCTTTCACCCTCGCATCCTAGTCGGACCTGGAGCGTTTTTGACTACAGCCTTTGTTGAGAAATACGGCATTACTCATGTCATCAACTGTGCCTTTGATGACTTTTCACCTCCGTGGTGGAGAAACAGCTTTCCGACCAAATACAAAGTGTTGAATGCAATCGATTCCTTACAGACAAACATTCTAGACTGGTATCCTGAGTTTGAAGTTACATTGCAGCAGTTTCTACGAGAGGGAACAGGTATGGTGTATGTCCATTGCCAAGCGGGTATGAATCGCTCTGCGTCTCTTGCACTTGCCTATGCAACCAAGAACTTAGGGATGGACTTTAACACATTAGTCTCTTCAGTGCGTCGTCAACGACCCTGCATTCTTCAAAATCAAGTCTTCATGAAGCAAGTGAAGGAGTTTGTAAATGGACGTATTCAAGATTCGGAAAATGCGGGACAGCCCCACTACGTCTATCGCGACCGGTACTCTCGATTCTTTGCACCAGGGAATCGTGCAAACGCTCAAAGACTCCAAAATCAAACAGGAGAGCCTGAGGGACGAGTTACAACATTTACAAATGGAAATATCACGCCTATGTTCTACCAATGACATTAACGACATTGTGAAGGCAAATCATCTGCAAGACCGCATTCGTGAAATACAAGACGAGTTGGAACACGCACAGCCTGTGGAAGAGTATTACTTGAAAAACATGGACTTGCTAGATGAGTATTACAAGAAGCAAGATACTTCTGTGAATGCACCCATTTTGCAGTCCAAGGATGCCAATACCTTCCTCAAGTTTTTCAGTGCGTCGGTTCCATCGGAGAGTGGTTTATCCCGCAAGCAGATGTTTGACGAGTATGTTCAACGCATGAAGTTGTCCAGTGGTCCCGAGGTTGTTCAGTTATTGACCGAGCATTGTGTCCAGTGTAATGTGGCTCGTGAAGAAATCAGTTCAGAAGGTATTTTGGTCTGTCCTCGTTGTGGCTCGGAAGAGTATGCGTTGGTTGTCTCAGACTTCCCCAGTTTCCGTGACCCACCGAAGGAACGCAATAACTATGCGTATAAGAAGATTAACCATCTCAATGAAATCTTGAACCAGTTTCAAGCCAAGGAATCTACCATCATTCCCGAAGATGTGATGAACGAGGTCATTATGGAACTCCGCAAGCGTCGAATCCACAACATTGCAGATTTGACGGAAGAGGATATACGGCACATCTTGAAGAAACTCAATCGTTCTAAATATTATGAGCACAGGGCCCACATCCTCTCTCGACTCAATGGAAATCCACCTCCCACCATTACTCCCGAAATTGAAGAGAAAATACGAGCCATGTTTCAAGATATTCAAGCTCCTTTTCTGCTGTACTGCCCGAACGACCGCACGAACTTCTTGAGCTACTCGTATATCCTCTACAAGTTCTTTGAGCTGTTGGAGTTGGACGAATACAAAGTCTTCTTTCCGTTATTGAAGTCTCGCGACCGGTTGATTGCGCATGACATGATTTGGAAAAAAATCTGCGACTACTTGAACTGGGAGTTTATTCGGAGCGTATGAATAAATGAGCTCCAACGATCCTGATAGTTATGAGAATTCAGATGCCTACCTCGCCGCCATAAAGAAGCAGGATGATGATATTGCCGCGAAGAAAGCCGCTAATGCAAAGGAGGTGGTTGAACGTGCCAAAAAGGAAGCCGAAGACTCGCGCAAAAAGTATGGCTACGGCGATGTTTGCAAACCCCAAGAGATGAAGGATGGAAAATCCATCTGTGGATCGTGTAAAGCCGTAGAAGGCGGGACGGCACGCATCATCACCCATTATTTCGGGTGCCCATGTGGTGGAAAGGGCGGTAAACGCCGTCGTACCAAGAAGTCCAAGCGTCGTAGTAAGTCACGAAGCAAAAAGGTTCGTAATACTCGTCGCGTTTAAGTACTCCTTGCAGCACGAATCGCATTAAGTCCAGTTCCAGCCGGTTTGTTCCTTCGTTCAAGTACTTCGATTCTTGAACGGAGACTTGCGACTTCTTGAGTAAGGTCTAGGAGTGTGCCGTTCTTACACTCTATGTAGTAGGTCAGTCTATCGACAGATATACCTGTCAGTTTGGATGCGTCTTTAATAGTCATGCCCTTTTGAACCGAGTTGTATCCAATTCGCTTCAATTGTGCAGTAATGCCGTTGGTAGTTCGACTGACTTCTTTTGCTATTTTTGAGAAAGGGATTCCTTGTTTAACTCGTTGTAAGATGTAGTTGGATTCACCTTCGTACCATTTCTTTCCATGTCGTTGAGGGAGCTGCATTTTAGAGGGGGAGTCTAAACGACCAGGCAAAAATAAATCCGTTTTTAAAATCGTCTAGAATGCTCACGATGAATGTCTCGAAAGTTACGGAGACTACTCAACTTTTCATAGAACCAGTACTGGCACAACATCGGTGGTGCGAGTCCTGCGTCTACACACATCAAGACGGGAATCGAGTTGGATTTAGGGGAGAGAACTCGTTCATGAAGCATTCGGTAGACTTCAAAGGTGAGTTCGGGGAGTATTCCTTCAATACGTCTTTGACGCATGAAGGGTGCACCAAAGGCGTCTGGGGAGTAAGGATGTTGAAGCACATCGTAGATAAGCGCTAGACAATGTTTACAAGGTTCCATTATTCTACAGCTCCTGTGTCGACTATCAAACTTTCCGTTTTAATGAGTTGGACCGGTTTCGGTTCGGTGAGAAAGACGTTGGTCAGGACTTGTTCAACTTCCATCATTGCGGTCTTGACTTGAAGCATGTCTTGTTCACACTCGTCCCATTTGCCCCAGGGATACCAAATCGTGTGGTTGTATTGATTGTGATAGTAGAAGGTCAGTATAGGTTGTCCAGTCCATGACGTACCCATACTGACATTGGCGAGGGAAGGAATGTGGAAGACTTGTTGGTGGATGCGAACGAATCGAGGCATTATACAGTTCAATCATTGGTTGGAGGGATTTCCGTTTTGGAGAGTAGGACAATCCATAAATACCCAAAGGAAGGAATCATGTGGAGTATCATGTGCCATCGAGTTGCAACTGTGCAGTCTGGATGCCATGCGAAACATTGATAGTATCGTCCGCAGTGATACAATACATTTCCAGTCACCACTAAGAGTGAAAGAGGAGCCAAAGAGTATGGAAGTCCTCGAAGACTCATGAACGATGCGATTGCCATATTCGTGTAGACAAGGAATAGGTCTGCAGTGAGAAGATATGGGTATCTAGGTTTGGTAGCGT